>Ga0156068_101_pt3 | contig 2043 bp, 1 predicted proteins | sample RifCSPlowO2_02_FD_107721 | JGI IMG/M metagenome (GOLD analysis project Ga0156068, IMG submission 107721) | Candidatus Kaiserbacteria bacterium RIFCSPLOWO2_02_FULL_59_19 | reverse complement strand
CGGCGCCGTTCGGGAACATGATGCCGTACACGAACGAATCCACGCGGGCGTTGAGCGCGCGCGCGAGGCGCGCGAGGATCTCGGGGACGGCGGAGGGATCTTCGGCGACGGCGGCGAGTTCTCCGCGCGCGCCTGCGAGAAGCGACGCGCCGAGCGAAGACGATCGCTGTGCGATGCGCGCGTACTGCGCGTCGACGAAGGCGTAGGTGCCGACGGTGAAGAGCAGGGCGGCAACGACGGCGATTATCTTATGTATCGCGTCGGTGAGCGGCGCGATCGCGTGGAGCGATCCGTGCTTCGCGATCGAGATGGCGTGGAGCGGAACGCTTGCCGCAGTTCTTGCGGCGCGAGCCGCGGAAGCGGCTGGCATGCGCGCAACAGCGGATCTAAGCGCGTCGCCCGCGTGCGTCCGACGCTCCGAAAGAATCGGCGGCTGTGCGCGGAGACTCCCAGCGGGAGAAGTCGCTCGAATATGCGGCGTCTCCGCGCTATTAATCTTGTATTCAATCTCTCGCGATTTCGCGAGGTCTTGCCGCCTCTTCGCGCGCACGAAACCTTGTTCAAGTATGAAAGCATCGAGAGAGGCCTGGCTCGCATACCATTGTTTTCCGATCCTCTTGCCGAGGATTTTTCCTTCCTTGCACAGGCGCGTTACGTAATCGCGGGTAAGGTCGGCTCGCTCCGCGGCCTCCCTCGCGGATATGTACCGGACACCGTCGAAATAAATATCATCGCTCATTTGAGAATAGGCGCACGCGACTTGTCTATAGTTTACTAGTTATTCCGGATATCCTGTGCATATCCAGTGCGCAATCATGGGGATAAGTCAGACGTATGCGCCAGGCTCCGACCCGTTTCGCACTCCGGAGTTTGTTTAGCCAACGTCAGAATACGTGAGACGTCGGATCTAATACTGAAACCTAGAATCTAAAGCGCTTGCTCCAAAAATCACTAGTAAACCCTTAGCGCTGGATTTGAGATAGCATTAAATCTCGGTATCCCGGGATACGTATTTAGTTGTCAAATGAATGCAAGACCACGCCCCGAGAAGCTCTCAATGGTCCTCCGAAGCTTTTTCCCATGAAGCGTGGTTCTGAAAGACGCCCCGGACGTTCGGACACTCCCTATTGCCTAAAAATGAGCCAAAATGGGGTCGGTACCCTTCTAGGAGACCTTATGGAAGGGCACGCCGGTAGACATGCTCCGTAACAAATATCCGCTCCAGAAAATCTCCGATCTTGTCGAGTGTCGCCACGGCCTCCGCCGCAAGCGCGGTCGAGGCATCCGATACCGGGTTTTGAGCGTAGAGGGCACGGCTTCCGAGGGAAACGTAGCCGACGGAAAGCATGATGACGACGGTTAGTGCGAATGCTGCGGACGCCGCATAAAATATAGATTTTCCGGGCACCCGCAGTGTACGCAATTTGACATGCTTAACAGGCTGTTTGTAGTCTAATATCGGTAGCATTTTTATCGGCGCACGCATCTTGTGAATGGGTATTTTAATCCGCCCGGTATACCGTGATGCATCATCTCGTGATGCCGAGATATCGCTTGTATCGGCTGTCCGTTCTTCCAATATCGGCAGTAGAGCGGAATCATCTCTCGAATAGGTAAAAAATGGTTCGGCGGAAACACGCGTGTCCGCAACAGCATCGTTCCTGTCTTCCCTCCGAATGCCGACTGCTTCCGCTTGGACTTTCGCCAAGAGTGCGTCTTTCGCTCTCTTGTGCGCGAGGATCGACTCGCGCTCGACGTACCATCGCGAACCGACTTGCCGCGAAAGCACCACGCTTTCCCGGGCCAATTGCCCGACGTAATCTTTATGATATCCCGTTATCTCGGCGGCCCGAGCGGCAGAAATATAATCCTTTCCGTCGAACGATACAAGCGATTCCGCATTGGCGGCTTGATCCCGCCGCGGCACACTCGGAACGTAGGAATCGGCTTTTTGTTTGTGCCGATAGAGCGAGTCGAGCGTCAGGTACCACAGGCCGCCTATTCGTTGCGCTTGGATCAACCCGGCGCGGCACAGCTGGCCGA
>Ga0156068_116_pt1 | contig 3824 bp, 4 predicted proteins | sample RifCSPlowO2_02_FD_107721 | JGI IMG/M metagenome (GOLD analysis project Ga0156068, IMG submission 107721) | Candidatus Kaiserbacteria bacterium RIFCSPLOWO2_02_FULL_59_19 | reverse complement strand
GAACAATCAGGCGCCGTGCGCGTACAAGTGAAATGAAAAAACTATTTTTCCTGCTTCCGTTCTTGCTCGCGCCGCAGCTCGCGCTCGCGGGCTCGCAGACGTACTCCAGTCCCGGAACATACACATTCGCGGTTCCCGCGTACGGCTCGCTTACCGTCACCGTCAATGGCGCCGGCGGCGGAGGCGGAGGGGGCGCCGGTAACGGCGCGTCAGGCGGCCAATCGTCTTTTTACGGAATTATCGCGGGCGGCGGCGGCGGTGGCATCGGCGGGCCCAACTTTGACGGAAAAGAGGCAAGCCAACAAGGAGCTGGCGGAAGCGGAGGGAGCGCCTCCGGGGGAGACGTCAACACCTCCGGTTCTAGCGGCCAATCTTCCCCTTTCCAAGGTCTCTTCAATGGCGGCGATGGAGGGGCAAGTCCGAACGGAGGCGCCGGAGGGGCAGGCGGCGTTCTCGATATCGCCGGCGGAAGCAACGTCGGCCAATCCGGGAATCTGCCCGGAGGGGGCGGCGGCGGCGGTGGATCGCCGTGCGCAAACTGCTATAAACAAGGCGGCGGCGGCGGCGGCGGATACGCCAGCAAGACATATTCACAGGGCGCGCTTCCGGGTTCCGTTACGGTCGTTGTTGGTGGCGGAGGCGGAAACGGAGGCGGCTCGCAGTGGGGATATGCGGGCGGCTCCGGCGCCCCGGGCCGCGTTTCAATCACCTGGACCGATCCTTCTCCCCCCACCTGCTCCATTTCCGTAGATCAAAATCCGATCAACCAGCCGGGCGGTACCACGCTCCGCTGGTCGTCCGCCAACGCCGACTGGTTCTACATCACGAACGTCAGCTACGTCACGCCGAATCAGAGCGCTTCCACCTCCGTCGCCCCATCGCAAACCACTACATACAACGGAACGGTCTCCGGCCCGGGCGGGAGCGGCTCCTGTTCCGTCACGCTCACGGTGAACCGCTCCTGCACGTTCAACGGGCAGACGATAACGCACGGCAATTCCGTTACCGCGTATCAAGCGAGCACCGTCCCGTACGGCTCATCCTGTTCTTCGCAAACGCGAACGTGCAACGACGGCACGCTCTCCGGTTCGTATCAATACTCTTCCTGTAGCGTGAATTCTCCCGCGAATTGCTCCCTCGACGGCGTTACGGTGAACCACGGGGAGAGCCGCACGTTCTACTCCGTCCAGACCGCGCCGTCGGGCGAGCTCTGCTCGTTTGCGACGTATTCGCAATCACGCGCCTGCACCGACGGTTCGCTATCCGGTTCCGCATCGTTCCAATATGCGTCTTGCTCCTGCACGCCCACGACCGTCTACTCCTGCTCCGCCGAGACAATCGTCCGCACCGTCACCAACTCCTCCTGCTCCGTCACGGTCACGAATCCCTACGCGACATGCGTCTCCCCCGCCTTCTGCTCCTCCGGAAGCGCGGTCTGCCTCTATCCGCCTCCCTCGTACAACGCCGGCGCGGACGGCCTCGACGGCCACCTCGAGATACGCCCCAACATCGTGCCGACCTTCGAAACAGCGCTCGTCTACTGGGACCTCTCCAATGTCTCCTCCTGCTCCGTCACGGGCGGCAACGGCGACGCGTGGAGCGGCGCCTCCTCCGGCGCAAGCGGGCAGGAGACGAGCCCCATCCTCGAACCCACGACCTACACCCTCGCCTGCGAGGGCCTCGACGGCTCCACCATTACCGAGAGCGTCACCGTCCAGGTCGTGCCGATATTCCAGGAGCTCTAGAGCTTGACGGCTTTTTTCCCTTTGCTACTATGCTGTTCACGCTAGAGGGCGTCCCGCCCTTTCTGAAGAAAGAGCGGGATTAATTTTGTCTCAACTCGCGTTGGCAATTATTTATTATTAGTTTTAATTTGTGTTTGCTGAAAGCTGAAACCTGACAGCTGACACCTAGCTAATGCATATGGCAGCAGAATTTAACCGCTCGAAGCCGCATATCAATGTCGGCACCATCGGGCACGTCGACCACGGCAAGACGACGCTGACCGCGGCCATCCTCAACGTCCTCTCGAAAGCGGGCCAGGGCTACAGTGCGACCGTGAAGGGCGTAGACGACATCGACAAGGCGCCCGAAGAGAAGGCGCGCGGCATCACCATCTCGCTCTCGCACTCCGAGTACGAGACGCCTGCTCGCCACTACGCGCACGTGGACGCTCCGGGACACGCCGACTACATCAAGAACATGATAACGGGCGCGGCGCAGATGGACGGCGCCATTCTCGTCGTCGCCGCAAGCGACGGCGTCATGCCCCAGACACGCGAGCACATCCTGCTTGCGCGCCAGGTCGGCGTGCCGAAGATAGTGGTATTCCTCAACAAAGTCGACCAAGTGGACGACAAGGACCTCGTGGACCTCGTCGAGGAGGAGGTGCGCGATCTTCTCAACAAGTACGAATTCGACGGAAAGAACACGCCCATCATCCGCGGCTCGGGCCTAAAGGCGCTTGAGAATCCGGATCCGGCGGGCGAGTGGGGCCAGAAGGTCATGGAGCTCGTGAAGGCGCTCGACGAGTACATCCCACAGCCGGTGCGCGAGCTCGACAAGCCCTTCTTGATGCCCATCGAAGACGTCTTCTCCATCGAAGGCCGCGGCACTGTCGTTACGGGCCGCATCGAGCGCGGCAAGGTAAAGGTGGGCGAGGAGATCGAGATAGTGGGCATCAAAGACACGGCGAAGACGATCGTCACCGGCGTCGAAATGTTCAACAAGAGTCTGCAGGAAGGCCAGGCCGGCGACAACGCGGGCGTTCTTTTGCGCGGCACGAAGAAAGAAGACGTGCACCGCGGCCAGGTGCTCTGCAAGCCCGGTAGCGTGAAGCCGCACACGGAATTCGAATCCGAAGTCTACATCCTCACCAAAGAGGAAGGCGGCCGCCACACGCCCTTCTTCACCGGCTACAAACCGCAGTTCTACATCCGCACGACCGACGTCACGGGCGAAGTGACGCTCAAAGAAGGAGTGGAAATGGTCATGCCAGGCGACACCGTGACCTTCAAGGTGAAACTGGTGGGCCCCATCGCTATGGAAGAGCAGATGCGCTTCGCCATCCGCGAGGGTGGCAAGACCGTTGGAGCTGGCGTCGTTACGAAAATTGTAGCTTAAAACCAAGGTTTTTCAGCGATCAGAAAACCCGCCGTAAGGCGGGTTTTCTTGTGCTAAAGTGTTCCGTATGGAAGGGTACTCACTCGATAAATGGCGCAATGCCCCAAAGGAGGATCTCCCAGCTGATCAAAAGGCGCAGCTTGAGGAATTTGATAATCTTTTTAAAAATCTAGATGAAAGCCTTGAGAAAGGTGACATAGGCGCGGCACGTTATGCAGCAGCCTCGCTTCTTAATGTGTACAAAACATTCAAGTATTTTTCATTTGGAGGATATCAAAAGCATGAAAAGTTGCGGGAAGAATATGCCAAAACGAAGGAAGGGCAGTGGATGCTAGCGCATCGAGAGGCGGAGATGTTGAACGAAGTATATGACAAACTTCTTGACGATGCCGAGGATAAGCGTCGCGAGTACGCACGAGCGGTCGAGAAAGTAACCAATGTGGGGAAGGATATGAATTTTAACGATAAAAAGATATCGGCGGATCTCGGAGCAAGAAAGGGGCTGCCTCGGAAAACTCCCAGCGGGCCGTCCTTGGCAGAGCAGCTAAGAGGCATGATTCCCTAAGCCGGGAAAATGCGTCAGGGGCCCCTTGTCCGTGGAGTTCGTCAGGCATTGGGGTGTAAGTATTTTCTAGTGGCAAAACGGAACCGAAATGAGTTTAGCATTTTCGCCGGAATTGGTCGAATAATTTCTTCTTTTC
>Ga0156068_122_pt1 | contig 5336 bp, 5 predicted proteins | sample RifCSPlowO2_02_FD_107721 | JGI IMG/M metagenome (GOLD analysis project Ga0156068, IMG submission 107721) | Candidatus Kaiserbacteria bacterium RIFCSPLOWO2_02_FULL_59_19 | reverse complement strand
GGAGGCTATCAGGAATTACCTCGTTCAGAATTTCGACATACCGGCGGCGCTCGCCGTGGAAGGCAAAGGCAAGGGGAGCCCCCTGCCGGACTTGAGCCCGTGGGCGCCGGAACAGCGCCGCGTGCAGGTCATCGTGAAAAAGCCGTAGGGATGTCCACAGCGCTATCCACTCGAAATCCCCGGAAAACGGGGCTTGCCGCGAGTTTGACGCGGAAAACACCGCGCTACACTCGCACTACTGATGTGCTTTACCGTGCGTCAGTCGCTTCGGGAGAACGGGAGCGATCCCCGACCAACCCGAAGCAGTTCCTCGGATCTATCCGGCGTCGCAAGACGCCCAGAGACAGTGCAGGAGCGGGCGGTCAGTGCAGTGAGGTGGTTTGCGCTGTGCGGTGAGATCGCATCGAGTCGCACAGCGCGGGCCATTGATCCCCCGAATGACCGTGAACGAACGAGGCCTCCCTTGCGGAGGCCTTGTTCGCTATGGGCGACGTAGGACGAGTGACATGCGAAACGGTATTTCGCATGTCCGAGTCGAGCCTGCCCGGCAGGCAGGAAGTCCAAAAACAAACGGCCCCAACTGGGGCCGTTTGTTTTACCGTGCGTACCGTGTCTTCTATTGTATAGGAACCGGCACAGAAGATTTTTGTTATCCCCAGATGTAGCATCAACAATTGCCCCGATGGTTAGGGGGCGGGGATATCTAAATCGTTGCAGATTGCCTGAACAAGCCTGTGAAAAGCGCCCTGTTGCGCATATTCGATTTCCGCGTCGGAAAGAGTTTTATCGAAATTATCGCGGCCCATTTCTTTAGTGAGGGTACTCCCCGTCTCCGGGTATTTTCGAAGCGATCGCCGTGCAATAAGAGCGATAGCCCGCCGCGCCTGTTTTTCTTGAAGTTTTCTCGCGTTGCTCTTGAGACTTTTGTCATGCACGAAACTGGCATTGGCAAGACGCTTAATCCGCGATGCCATAGTCTCTTGCGTCTCCGGATCGCCCGTTTTTTCCTGCGGCGCGGCCTCCGGATTTGTCATCTCGCGTTCAATCTCTCGGATAACTTTTCCCAGAGCGCCCCCCATCATCAATATATCCTCGGCCAGCTGTTTGGCCTCTTTCAGCTTTTGCGTCCCGCATTGCATCATCGCGAATACCTCCGCCTCACTCGCCAGCATCCCGCCGTCGCGACGCAACGCGCCGAATAGATAGACCGCCACGGCAAGGGTATGCCGTGGCGCGAGGGCGCCGCTTTTTACGCGAGCATCGATCTTCTCGAGAAGCTTTCGTTGCTCATCTTTGCGTCCGAGGAGACTTTTCACCTGGTCGGCGAGCGCTCCCACTCCCTTTTGTTGCTGTTCGATCATGTTACGTATTAAACGAGGCGTTGCTGTGCCTGCATTCCGGGGTCTGCATGGCGGGCAAGCAGGCCGATGTGTTCGCGGCCTTTTTTGGTTACTTGCCGGCCGCGGGGGGTGCGCTCCAGAAGCCCCAACTGCATCAGGTATGGCTCGTGCACTTCTTCAATAGTCTCTTCTTCTTCGGAGAGCGAGGCCGAGACGGTTTTCAATCCGACGGGGCCGCCGTTGAACTTTTCGACGATGATGGCGAGGATGTCGCGGTCGGTCTGGTTGAGCCCCGCCTCGTCTATCTCGAGGAGCGCGAGCGCTTTCTGCACGGTCTTCAGGTCGAGGCGCTCGCCGTTCACTTCCGCGAAATCCCGCGCGCGCTTCAGCAGATAGTTGGCGGTGCGCGGCGTCGCGCGCGCGCGGCGGGCTATCTCGCGGATGGATTCATCGGCGGCCGCGATACGCAGGATGCTCGCGGAGCGCTTCAGTATCTCCGCGACCTCGCTCTCGTCGTAGTAATTCAGCCGGAAGGTGCCGCCGGAGAAGCGCGAGCGCAGAGGCGCGGAGAGCATCGAGATGCGCGTCGTCGCGGCGATGAGCGTGAATGGCGGAAGCTCCAATTGCACGGTGCGCGCGCTGGGGCCCTTCCCGATGACGATGTCGAGAACGCCGTTTTCCATCGCGGGGTAGAGCACCTCCTCGATGGCGCGGTTCAGGCGGTGCATCTCGTCTATGAAGAGAACGTCGCCGGGGGAGAGGTTGGTGAGGATTGAGGCGAGGTCACCCACGCGTTCGATCGCGGGGCCGGAGGTGGCGCGGAGCGAAGCGCCTATCTCCTTTGCCATCAGGTGCGCAAGTGTCGTCTTGCCGAGGCCAGGCGGGCCGTAGAGCAAGACGTGCTCCGGCTGGTGGTTGCGCCCTTTCGCCGCGGAGAGAAGAATCCGCAGGTTCTCCTTTATCGTCGCCTGGCCGACGTACTCCTTCCAGTGTTCCGGCCGGAGGGCCTGATCGAGCGTGCGGCCCGCTCTTTCCGCGCTCTTTTCTTCTTTTTTCGTGCTCATAGGGGGAGGCTTCGCGGGCGCGGTTTCGGCGCGCGCAAAGGCCCAAACAATTGACAATTTCCGTCTATATGATATACTGTTTATTAGTATTTAGTTTCTCATTTCTCACGGAAGCGCGATTATCCGAGCGACAGTGGCTTTTCCAGGGACGAGGCGGTTTCGGCTTCCTCCATCCCCAGGTCCACGCCGCAACTTTCCTCATCGAAAGGTCGCTCGGATAATCGCGCTTCCGTCCATCCGACTGCGCCGAGAGGGTTCCCCTTTGAACGATAGCATCCCACTACTCCCGCGCAATGCGCTCATGTGGTCAAATTTTAACAACGCGTCCACATTCTTGTCTCATCCGGTCGGAGCAAGACGCGATCAGGAGACATGGACTTTTGCGCCGACGGCGGCGAGGATTCGGGAAGCGGTTTCAAGCGTCGGGCTCGATTCGCCGGTCTCGAACCTGGCGATCGCCGACTGCTGCATGTTGGCGCGTTTGGCCACCTGAGCTTGCGTCAATTTCTTCTCTATGCGCTTTCGTATCACGGCCGTGCGGATTTCGTGCGCAACGGCCCCGGCCTCCCAAAGCTTGCGGAACTTTGGATCGCGAAGTTGCTTCTCAAGCATTTCTTCGAACGTAACCCAACCGCTTTTTCTGGCTTTCGCTATGAAGGAGGCCGTTTTTCTGTTCATGCAAGAATGATAACAAATATGTTATAGCCGCGCAATCCTTGAGAGTCGTGCGGGCGCAAGCTCTATCTCTCGCAGAGGGATCTTGCCGGACTTCTTCTTGAACGCGCTCGTGAGCACCGCTGAATTGCCGAAGAATCCGTACAAGATACGTACTTGTGTTTTTCCCCGAATGCGCAATTCGAGGAGTTCGCGCGTTACCTTCTTGCTGTCGGGCGGTGGAAGTTGCCGTCCGAACGTGCGAAGCAGTGCAAGCGAGTGATATACGCGCTCCCGCGTCTCAAGCGGTAGCTCATCGATAAAGGATCGCACCGGGGAGAGCGTGATGAGCGGCGTGTCCATGGATATGATACGGTTTCTAGCATTACCCCGGTACCGTCCAGCACCATTCGTGAATAGTGCTGGGGCTACGGGGCAGGCCGCGTCAGCTAATTGTTTCTAACATGACCTCATCATGTAAATCTACGACCCTTCCGAGCTCCTCGAGAGAAGTAACGCCCTGCAGGACTTTCACCGCGCCGTCCTGCGCCATGCGGCGGATATGCTGGTGCTTCGCGGCGTGCCAGAGATCGCGCTCGCTCGAGGTCTTGCGCACGGTCTCCTCTATCTCCTTGTCCATCAGGATGACCTCGACGACGGCGATGCGGCCCTTGTAGCCGAGGCCTCCGCACGCCTCGCACCCCTTGGGCGCCCACATCGTCTCGCGGTTTTGCGGCAGGTCTTCCGGATGCGGGATGTTCCGCAGGAGCGGCTCCATCAGCTTTTTTTCCTCGTCCCTCATCACGCGCGATTCGCGGCACTTCCCGCACAGGCGCCGCACGAGGCGCTGGGCCATCGCGGTCGTCACCGCCGCTCCCAGAATGTCGGCGTTCACGCCCATGTCGATGAGGCGGGGAAAGGTGCCCGCGGCGTCGTTGGTGTGGAGCGTCGAGAAGACGAGGTGGCCGGTCAAGGAAGCGTGCACGGCGGTCGCCGCCACTTCGGCGTCGCGTATCTCGCCGACCATGATGACGTCGGGGTCTTGGCGCAGTGTGGAGCGGAGGCCTTCGGCGAAGGTGTAGTCTTTCGAGACCTGCGTCTGCACGATGCCGGGGAGATGATACTCGATAGGGTCCTCGATCGTGACGATCTTGATGCCCGGATTGTGCACCTGCCGCAGGAATGCGTAGAGGGTCGTCGTCTTTCCGCTCCCGGTCGGACCCGTGTTCAGTATCATGCCGTTGGGTTTCGCGATCTCCATCCTGAATATCTCCATGAGGTACTTGTCGAAGCCTAAGCGCTCCATGGGAAGCGCGATCGTCGTCGGGTCCAAGACGCGCATCACTATCGTCTCCGCGTACGCGCCGGGGAGGATCGAGGTGCGTATCTCGATCTCTTTTTCATTCACTTGAATGGAGAAGCGGCCGTCCTGCGCGGCGTTCTTGATGTTGAGCTTGAGGCCCGAGAGGAGCTTTATGCGGGAGGAGACGAGCGCGTAGGTCGGCGCGTCGAACGCGAGGACCTCGATCAAGACGCCGTCGAGGCGGTAGCGCATGCGCACGCTCTCCTCTTCGGGTTCGAGGTGCACGTCGGAGGCGCCGAGGGAGAGCGCTCCCGCCATGACGATCTCGAGGATGCGCGAGATGCGGTGCGTGTCCTTGCTCCCGGCGTGGCTTCCGATCTCGGCGCGCACATCTTCGAGTGTCTTCAGTTTCTGGAGCATTTGCTGGATGGTCTCGTTGGAGAGCGTGAGGATGCCGGCCTCCGTTTCGGTCGCGTACGAAATGTCGTGATACCTATCCCACGCGTGCAGGAGCGAGGCGTGCGAGACGATGAAGCGCTGGATTTGATAGCCGAGGCGCGCGAGCTTCTCGGCCGCCTGCAGGGAATCGGGCCGTTCGGGCGCGCGCATCGCGACGAAGAGCTTTTTGTTGATCTTGCGGAAGGCCGCGATCTCGGCGGCGCGCGCCTCCGCTTCGGGCACGAGGCGCAGGGCGTCGGAATCTATGGATTTCTTCGTGAGGTCCACGTACTCGACGCCGTACTTCTGCGCGAGCATCTCGGCTAGCTGTTCTTCCTCCCGAGCGCGCAGCTCCTCCAGCCGCTCGTCCTGCTTTTTGTCGTTGAACTGCGTCGTCACGCGTTCATTCTAACGCATAAAACGAGCGAATTGTCCCGCTTCACTCTCTTTCGCTTAAAAATAATTCAGATTTGGGTTTGAGACCTCTAATCTTGCGTCAAGCTTTTGTGGTGGATAACTCCTTCTTCACGTACGGCG
>Ga0156068_116_pt2 | contig 6552 bp, 4 predicted proteins | sample RifCSPlowO2_02_FD_107721 | JGI IMG/M metagenome (GOLD analysis project Ga0156068, IMG submission 107721) | Candidatus Kaiserbacteria bacterium RIFCSPLOWO2_02_FULL_59_19 | reverse complement strand
TCTTGAGCAGGAATTCAAGGCATGCGTTTTCGCTTGGGAACTTTCGTCGAAGACTGCGGATACCGAAACGTCCAGCCATGCCGGAAATTATCCCGTGGGATTATGTCGTGTGGGGATAGGCCCCTCGTTGTTCACATCGCTTTCTTGCACCGGCGTTAGGGGGGGGGGTAGCATTACTGCATGAGGAGAGTAGTTGCCCCCGCTTCGATCGCGCTCGCGCTCGTTTTGCTCGTCATCATGCCTCTCTATGCGTTCGCCCAAAGTCCTTCCCCTGATCCCGTCACATCCTGCAAGCCCGCCGGCAAGCCGCCGCAGGGGAAAGACGGCCTTCCGTGCAAGGATCTCAAGAATCCCGTGTTCGGCGTTTGTGCGAAAGGAGAATGTGTGGGGCAAACGTACACGGACGAAAAGGGGAAGACGCAGAAGATTCAAGAGAACCTCAAAGTGTTCAGCGAACTTCTCAAGGGCATTCTCGATAAGCTGAATAAGCCGGAAGAGCCGAAGTCCACTCCGGCGCCGACTCCGAATCCGGTGCCGATTCCAGGCGGCTGTCTGCCGCACTTGCAGACTCTAGGAGACGCAAACGCCGTGCTTAGATCGCCCCTCCCGGTCCCGGCAGGATGTCCATACATCTGCGGACTCTTATGGCGAAACATAACACGCGGGGCCACGGGAGCTGATGTGAAGATCCTACAATCATTCCTTGCCGACGAAGGAGTGTTCTCGGCAGGCGCAACCGGATATTTCGGCCCTCTCACCGAGGCGGCGCTCGCCAAGTTCCAAGTCGCAAGCGGCATCGTGAAGAACGAAGATGACGGCGGCGCCTTTGGCCCGCTCACCTCACAGTACCTCCAACCGCTGTGCCGCGTCAATCCTCCGCCTGTGCCAACGCCGCCTCCACCGGGCGACACGACAGATCCAACGTCGGATCCGAATTGCAAAGCGTGGAGTGCCGGTTGCGCCAATCCTTATTGCACACGCAGTGCTCCTGGCGCTCAACCATCGTGTACATGGTCGGGTTCGCAGTGCGTTGTGTCGACTGAGTCGGCTAAATCCAAGTGCGTCGAATATTTCTCACCGCCACCGACTCCGCAGCCAACCCCGCCTCCGTCCCCCGTGCCGGCACCTAGCACTCCCGTCATCAACGGGCTCGACGCGCCCTCGGCGCTGCAAGTGGGAGAGGTCGGTAAGTGGACGGTCCACGCGTCGGTCTCCAACCAGTCAAACGCATCACTGCGTTACTCGGTGACATGGGGAGATGAGAGCGGCGCTTCGGCGATTGAGAAAATCGCGGCGCTTGCAAATGAGGGCGCAACGCAGGTTTCCGGCAGCTTCACGCACATATACAATCACGCGGGCATTTTCACGCCAAAGTTCACCGTATCGAACGACGCAGGTTCGGCGCAAACGAGCGCAACGGTCTCGGTCGGCCTCACCACGGCCGACACGCCGCCGCAACCGCCTCCTTCGCCGCAGCCGCCGGAGCGCGGCGCGGGAGACACGAGTGGCGGCTCGTGTACGACGCCATGGGGTACAACCGTTTCAGATGGACAGACAGCAACGGGATTTTGCTCTAATAATCCGCTAAGCCAGGCTGCATGCGGGTTTACGAAGCTCTGCCAAAACGGCTTATGGGTACTGCCTTTTGTTGTTCCCAATACTGATGGCTCGTGCCCAGCGGGATGGATGCGATGCGGCGCAGGATTGCAAAGTTTACCGTACTGCTCTCCGGCAAGCATGTGCAATAACGTGTCGGCGAGCGGCGGGACAGCGAATCTCGCGAACGCGCTCACGGCGCTTGAGGCGGCGCTCAAAGCGCTTCTCGCGAAACTGGGTCAATAGCCACGGCAAGGCCTGGCCTTGCCATGGGTCTTGCGCGCGGCGCATCGCGGCGGTATAGTATATCGTATGGAATTGTATCCTAATAAATCGTTCTCGGTGATTAGAAAAACAGTAGGTAATAAGCCATTTTTCTACCTCACGACGCGCGTAAAGGTGGGAAAAAAGCTGAAAAAAATCCAGGTATATATCGGTAAACGGGTTCCTAATGACCTACGGCCATATTACGAGCGCACGAAAGACAAGGAACTTGCGCTTGCGGAGAAAATGGTTGCAGGACAGACAGTGCCGGGTGCGCGAATTACGCAGGAGGAATATGTAGGCGTGGAACGCGCTCGCATCTCGTTGCTCTATGGCGTCGTGGCGCTTTCGGAGGCGAAACGAGAGCAGTGGTGGCGTCGGTTCGCCATCGACTTTATTTTTGAATCGAACGCGATAGAAGGCAGCCGCCTTTCGCAGCAAGAAGTCGAAGCTATCGTGCGTAATCGCTACGTCAAACGCTTCCTGACGAGGAACGAAGTGCGGGAGGTAGAAAACGCCATCAAAGCGCTCGCTATGATACGCGAGAGAAATTTCCGACTCTCTGAACGCTCCATCATTACGCTTCACGCGCTCGTGACGCGCGAACTTGGCGTTCTCCGCGGCTACAAGAGGCGAACGATCGTCGTGAACAATAAACCGACGACTCGACCCGGGCGTGTCCGAGCTGAAATGAGCTCGCTCCTTGCGTGGTGGAAGAGACATCGGGCCGCCGAGCATCCCTTTTTCCTCGCGCTCATGTTCCATCAGCGCCTCGAGCGCATACATCCCTTTGAAGACGGAAACGGTCGCGTAGGGCGCCTCATTCTCATCTGGATGCTACTCAAAGAAGGATACGGTATCATCCTATTCCGCAACCGAAAGCGACGCGCTTACTTCTCCGCGCTCGGCAAAGCGGACGATGGCCGTCCGCGCGCATTGTTTCGCTATGGTATAACCGCGTACAAGGACACGGCTCAAAAATTCGCGATATGACAGGTACAGGAGTCCCCAACGTCGAGTTTTCTCACTACGCCGTAGTTCCCAGGAACGTTCAAGGCGGCATTATTGCGGCGAGGAAGTAATCCAGCCCAGCCCAACAATTCCATGGAATTGTTGGGCTGGGCACACGTCAGGCGTGAGCGTGCCCAAAAGGTCTTACCTGCGAATGCGATTGCCCCAGAGACCGGAAAGGCGATCTATCCCCACATCCCCCAAAAACGCTCTCGACAAATCGAAAAAATGTGCAACACTCAGAACATTATTCGGGGGTTAGTCGGTAACTGACTTCGGGCGCGCCAGACTCTCTACTGGCCCTCCGCGAGGGTCTTTTATCTTGTCATTGTATGAAAAAGAAGAAGCAGGCCGGTTCTGTCTCGCTCGACCTTAAGCGCTTCGAGATCGCCGCTCTCGTTACATTAATACTGCTTCTCGTCTCCCCGCTCTTCGCATCGGCCGATACGGCCAACGTCGAGGCGAAGATACAATCGCTCCTCGCGCAGGTGCAGGCGCTTCAGGCACAACTACAGCAACTCATACAGCAGCCGACCCTGCCCGCAACCCCTACACAGCCGGACGATTACGGCACCGGCGCTACCCCGCCCGGCGTCTTCTGCCCCAAACTCTCCATCACCATGCAGCGCGGCTCGAGGGACCTCTCCGCAGGCGGTCAAGTCACGGAACTACAAATTTTCTTGGCAGATTATTACGACCTCAACGAAGAAGACATCGTTACCGGCTACTTCGGCAAGCTCACCCAGGCCACCGTCATCAGGTTCCAGCAAGAGCACGGACTTCCCGCCTTCGGCATCGCCGGCTCGCTCACGAGAGCGAAGATCGCGGAGGTGTGCGGCGGGGGAACCGGAACGAATTCGATTACCGTCTCGGTCGACTCGCGGACCGTAAGTTCGCTCGCACCGCAGGATGTAAATCACTTGGACTTCACCCCGTTCATTCTCACCAACAATGGCGAGAACTCTGTCGTCGTGCGGTACATAACGGTTAGCCGTACGGGTACCGCGACCGGTGTCGTTCTGACCGATGTCCGCATAGGCACTTCGGAAGGTGACTACTCAGTAAAGAAAGCAGATTTTGACAGTAGCAACAATGTTAAAATTCCGACCAATATAACTATTAGTTCCGGAGAAACGAAGGAACTGATGGTTATGGGCGATACAGCCGCGGATCTTTCGGCATCGGCAGGCCAGACCATCGGCCTCTCCATCGTCGGGATCGGCGCAGACGTACCGGTGAGAGGAGTCATGCCTATTTACGGCGCGTTGCATACCGTCGATACGACACTTGTATGTGCTTCCCAGTACGTATATAAGTGCAACACATCTACACAAAACACACTCGCGGTTCTCGTGATGTCGAAATCGATATACGCTTCGGGCGAGAAGCCGGAGGTGATGTGGAGCACGAACGTCCCGACCGCGAGCGACTGGATCGCCGTCGCGCCTCCCGGCGGAGGGCTGAAAGACCTCAACTATGTCACGTGGATCTCCACGAGCGGCGCTTGGCGGGGCACCAAGGAGCTCTCTCAAGTACCGGCGGGGATATGGGACGTGGTGTACTACTCGCTCCAAGGCGCGGGATATGTCGAGACTGGGCGCTTGCAGAACGCATTCACGGTTACCGCAGACTAAAGTTCGTCCAGTTCAGATCAAAATCTTGCAGGCACCCTAATGGCGCTTGAGGGAACCATCAATGCGCTCCTAAAGTTGGTACAATAGAATCATGCATTCCCGTGCCGTCTCGGCAACGATAGGCCTGCTCCTGTTCGCTTTTCCGTCGCTTGCCGCGGCCGATACGGCTTCGGAGCTGGAGGCGCAGATCGAGAGCCTGCAGGCGCGGATTGTACAGTTGCAGGAACAGCTTGCCGCGCTCGCGCACGCGGCGAATGCGGCCCCGCAAACCGATGCGGCGTTTTCGAACGCCGGCGCCGGAGTGGCATCCTGCCCCGCGCTCGGGCGCGCTCTCTATACGGGCTTGCGCGGTGACGACGTCGCCGCGCTACAGAGGTTTCTCGCCGCGCACGGGTACTTTGCCGCGAATTCGCTCACCGGGTTTTTCGGTAGCGCGACGGAGGATGCGGTGAAGAAGTGGCAAGCGGCGCACGGCGTCGTTTCTTCGGGTAATCACGAATCAACCGGCTGGGGCGTCGTCGGAGAGCGCACGCGCGCGGCTATCGCGGAAGCGTGCGGCGCAAACTTCGTTTCCGACACGCCGTCTTCCGTCCCCGTTTCCGTCTCAATTTCTTCCGACGCGTCTTTTTCCGGAATTGCCGAGAAAATGGGCGTTTCCGGCGCCAATGAGCCGAACGCCGTCTCCGTGTCGATAACAAATCCGCGAACCGGCGCTAACGCCTCTTCCGGTTCATCCCGCGCCCCCGTCATCCAGCGGCTCGACGCGCCGGTCAACCTCCGAGTGGGCGAGCATGGCGTCTGGACGGTACACGTATCCGCGGAAGGACGATCTAACGCCGATGCATCTTTCGGCTACTCCGTCACCTGGGGCGACGAGGGAAGCGCGTTTGAGCAGATCGCGGCGATCGCTGGAGGCGCCCACGCGCAAGCCTCCGGAAGATTCACGCACGCGTACGCGCGCGCGGGCACCTATTCGCCCGCATTCACGGTTTCTAACGACAGCGGATCGGCGAGCGCTCGCGCAATCGTTGTCGTGGGGAACGCGGATGCATCTACTGCATCGAACGCCTCGAACGAAAGCGCGACTCCCGCGAACGCCGATCGTTCCTCAAGCGAGAATAATGCCGGTGTGTCGGACTCGGGCGCGAGCTACGGATCGAGTGCGGGATGCGTGAACAACTCCTGCGAGCGTTCGGACACTCGGTTGTCCGAGACAGCTGCTGTCCCACATCAACCAATAGACTTTTCGAACGTTACTCAACCAACAGACTCGTCGAACGTTGCCGCCGGAAGCTGTACGACCGGGAAGGGCGAGCCGATCCCGAACGGCTCCGCGCTCGACTACTGCCAGATGGCGCACGGGCTCGGGACCAACTGCCTCGTTGCGGTGAATACGCGATATGTCTGCCAAAGCGGGCAGTGGGTACAGCAGGGCGGAGGCGGGGCGCCGGGGAGCACGGGGAGCGGCGCTGGCGCGAACGCGGCATGCTCCGATTTGGAGCGATGCACGGGAGCCTCCGCGAGCGATCGGAACGCGCAACTCGCGAACGCCCTCTCGGCGCTCAAAGAAGCGCTCGGCGTGTTGCTCGATCTGCTGGGACGCTGAACGCAAAGCAAAAAAGGGGACAATGCGATGCGCCGAGCCTCGCCTTGCCGTATACTTACTTCGTACCATGTTCTCCGATCTCAAGGGCCCCATTGCGCTTCTCGCTATCCTGCTGGGAGTTCTTGCCGCTCTCTATCTGTGGTTCATTGTCGCGGGTGCTCCAGGAAAGGACGCAAGCCCCATTGCCGAGGAGTTCGTACCGGGGTCACCCTCGCCCGAGGTGCGCGCCCAGCTCGAAAAGAGTCGCGGCTTCGAGGTCTTGATTTCGTATACCGACATTGGATTCGAACCTTCCGAGGCGGCAATCAATCGGGGAGAATCGGTTCGCTTCACCAACAATTCCTCGCACGATCTCTGGGTGGCCTCCGAAGGGACGACGCAGAACCCCATCTATCCCGGCAGGAGCGAGTGCGGCGGGAGCCCCTTCGATTCGTGCCGCGC
>Ga0156068_127_pt1 | contig 8722 bp, 6 predicted proteins | sample RifCSPlowO2_02_FD_107721 | JGI IMG/M metagenome (GOLD analysis project Ga0156068, IMG submission 107721) | Candidatus Kaiserbacteria bacterium RIFCSPLOWO2_02_FULL_59_19 | reverse complement strand
TCGTTCCCACATCGACGAATACATGCAATACTACAACCACGAGAGAAAGCAGTGGGACCGAAACAAGATGTCGCCCGTCGAATACAGGGAACATCTTCTCACAAAGTCGAGCGTGGGAGTGGGTTTCGAAAGTGTCCGCTAAATGGGGTACACATCATTGTACGTATTAGGCTCGGGCTATCGCGCGGGAGCGGACGCTTCGGTGCCTCTCCGGACCTTTGCGCACGTCGAAGGTGAATTCGCCGCCTGTACCGAGCGGGGTCGAGGCATCTTTGACGTCGACCGACACGGAGCCGCCCTCCATGATGCCGCGCGCGACCATCATGTTCGCGATCGGCGTCATCACTTTGGTCTGAATGAGCCGCTTCAAGGGACGCGCGCCGTACTGCGGGTTGTAGCCCTCCTTCGCGAGGTGCGCGAGCGCCGCCTGCGAGAGTACGAGCGTTATGTGTTTTTCCGCGAGGCGCTTGGAAACGATGTCAACCTGCATACGCACGATCTCCATGATCGCGTCTTGGCTAAGGATATTGAAGAGCACGATGTCGTCGAGGCGGTTGAGGAACTCGGGGCGGAAGAATTCTTTCAGCGAATCCATGACTTTCTGCTTCGCCTGCTCGTAGCGCTCGTCCTGCGTCGCGCCGCCTCCGCCACCGAATCCGAGAGAGGACATTTTGTCGATGTGCTCCGCGCCGATGTTGGAGGTCAGGATGATCACGCAGTTCTTGAAATTCACGGTGCGCCCCTTCGCGTCGGTCAGGCGGCCGTTGTCGAGCACCTGCAGGAGGATGTTGAAGACCTCCGGGTGCGCTTTTTCTATCTCGTCGAAGAGGATGACGGAGTAGGGGCGGTGCCGCACGAGCTCCGTGAGGCCGCCGCCTTCGTCGTAGCCGACGTAGCCCGGCGGCGAGCCGATCATCTTCGAGATCGAGTGCTTCTCCGTGTACTCCGACATGTCGACGCGGATTAGGGCCTTATCGGTGTTGAACATGAATTCCGCGAGCGCCTTCGTGAGTTCCGTTTTCCCGACGCCGGTGGGGCCGAGGAAGAGGAAGCTTCCCACGGGGCGGTTGGGATCGCTGATGCCGGCCCGGCTGCGCTTGATGGCGTCGGAGACTTTTTGCACGGCTTCGCCTTGTCCGACGATGCGCTTTTTGAGTTCTGCTTCCATCCGCGAGAGCTTTTCGGCCTCTTCTTCGAGCATGCGGGAGACCGGGACGCCCGTCCAGCGGGAGACGACGCCGGCGATGTCCTCCTCGGTTATCTCCTCTTTCAGCACGCGGCGCGTCTGCTGGAGCTTCTTGAGCCGCTTCGTCGCCGCTTCGATATCGCGCTCCAGGGCGGGGATCCGCCCGTAGCGTATCTCCGCGGTCTTCGTGAGGTCGGAGATGTTTTCGGCCGCGTCGGCTTCGAGGCGCGCGCGCTCAAGCTCGCTTTTTCCGCGCTTGATCTCGGCGAGCGTCTCCTTCTCGTTCTTCCACTTGAGCTCGAGCTCGCGCGTCGCGTCGCGGAGGTCGGCGACCTCTTTTTCGATCGATCTCACGCGCGTGCGCGCCTTGCCTTCGCCGGCCTCGGATTCTTTCTTCAGGGCCTCGCGCTCGATCTCAAGGCGGGTGATCTTGCGGTGCGCTTCTTCGAGAGCCGGCGGCTTATTCTCGAGAGAAAGGCGCAGTGCGGAAGACGCCTCGTCGATGAGGTCTATGGATTTGTCGGGCAGGAACCGCTCCGTGATGTAGCGCGTCGAGAGCTGGACGGCGGCGACGATCGCGTCGTCGGTGATGCGCACGCCGTGGTAGAGCTCGTAGCGCTCCTTCAGGCCGCGCAGGATGGCGACCGCGTCGTCGGTCGAGGGTTCATTCACGTAGACCGGCTGGAAGCGCCGCGTGAGCGCGGGATCGTGTTCTATGTGCCGCTGGTATTCCTTCAGCGTCGTCGCGCCGATGACGCGTATCTCGCCGCGCGAGAGAGCGGGCTTGAGCATGTTGGAGGCGTCCATCGAGCCTTCGGCGGCGCCGGCGCCCACGAGCGTGTGCATCTCGTCGATGAAGAGGATGATCTTGCCTTCGGAGCGCTCGACTTCCTTCATGACGGCCTTAAGACGTTCCTCGAATTCGCCGCGGTACTTCGTGCCCGCGATGAGAAGCCCGAGGTCGAGCTGGACGATCTCCTTGCCGCGGAGACTCTCCGGCACGTCGCCCGAGGCGGCGCGCTGTGCGAGGCCTTCCGCCACCGCGGTCTTTCCCACGCCGGCTTCGCCGATGAGGATGGGATTGTTCTTCGTGCGCCTGGAGAGTATCTGGATGACGCGCGTTATCTCGGTATCGCGCCCGATGACCGGATCGAGCTTGTTCTCGCGCGCGCGGTCGGTGAGCGAGCGCGCGAAGCGCGCGAGCGCGCGGGGCTTCCGCGGCTCATCGGCGTCGCGGATCTTGCCTTCTTTGATGTCGGTGAGGACGCGCGCGAGCGCCGCCCGGTCGATACGGAAGCGCGCGAAGATGTCGGACGCGGGGCCGGGGTGCTCTATCAATCCCAAGAGGAGGTGCTCCGGGGAAACGAACTGGTCGTTGAACGAAGCGGCGATCCGGGGAGCGGCTTCGAACACGCGTACCAGCTCCGGGGTGAGGTAAAGCTGGAACGAAGGCGACACCGCGGTGTTGCCCGAACTTCCCTCGATGAGCTCCAATACGGAATCGGAGAGATGGGTGATGTCGGTGTCCACCTGCTCGAGCATGGGCACGACCATCGACTCTTCCTGCATGAGGAGCGCGGCGAGGAGGTGGAGCGTGGAGACCTGGTTGTGGCCGCGCTCGACCGCGAGCTGATGCGCGCGATGGATCGCTTCTTTCGCCTTTGTCGTGTAGTTGTTGAATGGGGTCATACAGACAGCTTTGAGCCCGCCCGTACCGAACGGCGCGTTCGGGCGGACTGCTGACTTTTATCCTACCGCAATGCGGGAAAAATTCAAATGCGTTATTCACTCGCGGGGTCGTTCGCATCCGCCTTATCCGCCGGATTTTGCTCCACGAGAACCGTTGCGGGCATGAAGCCGCTTTTGCTCGACGCGCGGGCAACGGAGGTGCTCACACCCAGTAGCGCGCCGTCGGTATTGATGAGCGGGCTTCCCTGCATGAGGATTTCGGCCGAAATGTTGGTGTCGATGATCGCGCCGCCTGCTTCGCGCGGAATGAGCGCCGTGACGAGCCCGTCGGTGATGCGCGGGATGCTCTTGCCGGAAAGAGCGACGACCGCCTGGCCGAGCATGGGGCGCGTCGTCGAAAGGGAGATAGGCCTGAACGGCGCCGCTTTCCCGTCGGCGGTCGTCGTCGCCGCCTTAAGAAGCGCGATGCCCGTATCCTCGTCGCGCGAGATCACGCGGGCCTGCACGGACGAACCGTCGGAAAACGCGAGCGCGGCGCCCTCCGCGCCGCCAAGCGCGACGCCGTCTGCGAGGACTCTGCCGTCCGCATCGAGCACGATACCCAAACCGAGAAAGACCGACGCCTCTCCGTCGTTCGTATACACGCGCACGAGGCTCGGCGTTGCTTTCTCGACCGCCTGCACTATAAGATCGCTCTCCTTCACGACAACGGTCTTTTCCGTCGTAACGACCGCCGCGGCCTGGCCCGAAGAAGGCGAGGGGACAACTTTCTCGACGGTGCGCTCGATGACGCGGTTGACGGTCTGCGCTATCGTCGGCGGCGCCTGCTCCATGAGGGAGACCGTGACGATGCCTGTCGCGATGGAAGTGACGAAGGAGACGAGGAGCGTCAGGAGGACGATCTGGGATTTTGAGAGCTCCTCCATGTTCATGCGCACATAGTAAATAGAAAATAGAAAATAGTAAATAGCAATGCGCCAGCTACAATACCCAAGCAACGCGCTAGGATGCCTTCGCGACAACACGCGCCAGCGCCTCAACAACCCGTCGGATGTCTCCTGTGGCGGTGTCGCGACCGAGTGAGAATCGGAGGGTATGTTCTGTTCTCCACACATCTTCGGGACGCGGGTATAGCGCGGCAACCACGTGGGACGTACTTTCCTCGCCCTCTCTGCAGGCGCTTTTCGTGGAGACCGCGATTCCTTTCGCGTCGAGTGCGAGGGTGATGTATTCACTTGAGATGTTCGGGATGGACACATTGAGCATGTGGGGGAGCGTGTGTTCAGGAGAACTATTGACGACAAGGCCGGGAATCTGCGCCAGAAGCTCTCCCGCAAATTCATCACGCACAGTCTTGATGCGTTTCGCTTCCGCGTCGCGCTCGCCGACAATCGTCTCGAACGCGACGGCGAACCCTGCGGCGAGCGCGACACTCTCGGTGCCTGCTCGAAGACCTCGCTCCTGCGTTCCACCCAAGAGTATCGGCGCGAGTTCAGCTCTGGCGTTTCGATACAGCGCGCCGACGCCGTGCGGCCCGTAGAGCTTGTTCGCCCCGAGCGAGAGAAGATCGACGCCGAGGCTGTGCGCGAGCGTGGGGAGGTAGAGCGGCCCCTGGCCGGCATCGGTATGGAAGATGATGTTCGTACCGCGCTCTTTCTCGTGCGAGCGAATGACGTGAGCGATCTTCGCGAGCGGCTGTATCGTGCCTATCTCGTTGTTCGCCCACCCGATGGAAACGAATACCGTCTCTTTTCGGAGCGCTTTCCGCACGGAGTCAGGAGTGATGATGCCGCGCTCGTCGGGCTCGACGTGGGTGATAGTTCCTCCCATCCGTTCGACTTCGGCAAAGCATTCCAGCACCGCATCGTGTTCTATCGAGCTTACGACCCAGTGCGTGCTCTCAAGTCCGCGTACCAAGGGCCGTCCTTCAGGGATCCCAAGGACGGTCCTTGGTGCGTTACGTTCCAGCGTGCGCGCGTATCCGATGATGGCGAGATTGTTCGCTTCGGTGAGGCCGGAAGTGAACACAAGCTCGCGCGCCTGTGTGCCGAGGAGCATCGCTATCCGCGCACGGGAATGCTCGAGGCTCTTTTTTGCCGCGACTCCCTCTGCATGTATCGCCCCCGGATTCCCGATGAGCTCTTCCGCCTCGCGCATTGCTCGAATCGCTTCCGGCACAACCGGCGGCGCGCTCGCGTAGTCGAGATATATCCGCCGTTTGGAAAACCACATAAGAAGAGTATACTGCGCGAAACCCGCCTGTATGGCAATCCCGAAAACATATGGCAAAATCCTTCGAACATACTACCGAGCGTCCGCCCGTTGTCGTCGTCATGGGGCATGTCGATCACGGCAAGTCGACACTGCTGGATTTCATTCGTAAATCGAACACGGTAGAAAAGGAGGCCGGCGGCATCACACAGCACGTCGCCGCATACGAGGTAGTCAGAGAAAAGATCGACCCTTCGACTTCGCTCATGGTCAATAAACGAATTACGTTCATCGATACGCCCGGCCACGCGGCTTTCCAGAGCATCCGCGCGCGCGGCGCCAACGTCGCCGACATCGCCATCCTCGTCGTCGCCGCGGACGACGGCGTGAAGGCGCAGACGCTCGAAGCGCTCGCGAGCATCAAGGCCGCCGAGATTCCCTTCATCATCGCTATCAACAAAGTAGACAAGCCGAATGCCAATGTGGAACGCACGCAAGCTTCGCTTTCCGAACAGGGAGTGTATCTCGAAAAGCTCGGCGGAGACGTGCCGTGGGCCGCCGTTTCGGCCAAGGCAGGGACCGGCGTCGAGGAGCTTCTAGATCTCATTCTCATCGTCGCAGAACTGCAGGAGTACGCGGGCGACCCGTCCGTCCCGGCAAAAGGCTACGTGCTGGAATCGCATCGCGACAAAAAAAGAGGCCTCGCCGCGACGCTCGTCATCACCGACGGAACGATACGAGCGGGGATGACGGTGCTCGCGGGGCGCGCCCTTTCGCCCGTGCGCATTCTCGAGAGCGCGATGGGCAAGACGATAAAGGACGCGTCTTTCTCGACGCCGGTGCGGCTCGTTGGATTCGACGAACTGCCCGAAGCGGGCGCGTCGTTCCAGGCGTATACGAGCAAGCGGGAAGCCGAAGGCGCGCGTTCGAGCGCGTCCGCCGAACGGAAGAAAGCGCCGCCGGGCGCGGAGCCTAGCGGGGACGAAACGGAGCGATTCGCCCTTCCGGTCATCGTGCGCGCCGACACGAGCGGCTCCCTCGAAGCCATCGAACACGAGATCTCGCGCATCGGCGACGAGCGCTCGCTCGTTACGATCGTCCAATCCGGCATCGGCTCGCTCGGCGAAAACGACGTCAAGACCGCGCTTGCGGGCTCCGTTCCCGGCGTCGTCATCGGATTCAACGTGGCCGTGGACCCGATAGCCGAAGAGTACGCGCGCCAGCACGGGATTCGCATCGAACTCTTCGACATCATTTATAAACTGACCGAGCGCCTCGAAGAACTTCTCGGCGCGGGCCGGCCGAAGCGCGCCGTGGAAGAGGTGCTCGGACGCGCGAAGGTGCTGAAGCAATTTTCGAGCCGCAAGGACATGCGCGTCGTGGGAGGGGCGGTGACCGAGGGGCACATGGCGCGCGGCGCGCAGGCGCGCGTCGTCCGCCGGGGGATTGTAATAGGTGTCGGGAAAATCCGGAACATCCAGGCGAACAAGGCGGACGTGGACCGCGTTCCTGAAGGAAGCGAATTCGGCGCGCAGATCGCGAGCTCTTTCGAGATAGCCCCGGGGGATACGCTCGAATGCTTCACGACCTCCCTCAAATGAACATGGCCGACAGAAGGCATATACGGGTTGCGGAGTCGCTCGCGCACATGGCAGGCCTCTTTTTCGCGCGCGAGGCCGCGAATCCGTCCGTGAGCGGGCTTATCACCGTTACGCGCGCGGAGCTGACGGACGATTTCAAGAATGCTGCCGTTTTTTTGTCCGTCCTTCCGCACACGAAAGAAGAAGAGGCGCTCAAGCTTGCGAAGCGAGCGCGGAGCGATTTCCGCGACTACGTCAAGAAGCACAGCCGCCTCAACCCCGTTCCCACGATCGATTTCGAGCTCGACTACGGCGAGAAGAACCGTCAGCGCGTGGACGAACTCACGCGCCGGAACAAATGGTGATATATTGAGCGGCGAACGGCCCGGTGGCGAAGTAGAAACGCAGGAGTCTGCAAAACTCTTATGCGCGGGTGCAATTCCCGCTCGGGCCTCATGATAGATTGGTAGTGTCGCCGGGGTGCTGAAATTGGTAGACAGAAGAGACTTAAAATCTCTGGATCGCAAGATCGTGTGGGTTCGACCCCCACCCCCGGCACCACATAGGAAATTGCAAGGTGGAGCTCGCCGCCGCGCAGGGCGCGGCGGCTCGCGCGTACTGCGGTTTGGCCTCGAATTCAAATTGGCGATTTCGCATTCGGGAAAAAGAAGACTTTTTGTTCATTCCTTTAGCAATTAGAAACTAACGACATGAAATACGTACTTTACGCAAGAAAGTCCACCGAGGAAGACGACCGCCAAGTATTGAGCATTCAAGCTCAGCTTGCTGAGCTGCATTCGTATTCCGCCAAAGAAAAATTTGATATTGTCGCCTCGTTTTACGAGGCGAAAACCGCAAAAGAGCCCGGGCGAACAGGGTTCGCAGAAATGCTGTCATTCATTGAGTGTGGGAAAGCAGATGGAATTATTTCGTGGCACCCTGACCGCCTCGCGCGCAATTCGGTAGACGGAGGCAAAATCATACATATGGTAGATCGCGGCTTGATTCGTTCCCTCAAATTTCCGACCCACTGGTTTGAACCAACACCGCAAGGGCTATTTATGCTGAACATTGCTTTCGGACAGAGCAAATACTTCTCCGACAATTTGCGAGAAAACGTGAAGCGCGGACTACGGCAAAAGATACGGAATGGCGTATGGCCCGGTTGGGCTCCGGTGGGATACCTCAACAATTCCAAGACACGCGGAATTGACGTGGACAAAGAGAAAGCACCGAAAGTTAGAAAAATGTTTGAGTTGTATTCCACCGGAGAACAAAGCACCATTTCTCTCGCAAATTGGGCGAAAGAGAACAACCTGCGGGGCAACAAGAACAAGCAAATATCCGTAAGCAATGTTCAGTCCATACTCCAAAATCCTTTCTACACCGGACTGATGAGATACAAGGCGGAAATTTTTGAGGGAACTCACGAGCCGTTGGTTGCAAAGAAACTTTTTGATTTATGCCAAGAAGTGATGAGTAAGCGCGGCAAAGTACGCCCGGACAGAAAGCATAGTTTCGCGTTTCTCGGACTGATGAAATGCGCCTCGTGCGGTTGCTCGATTACAGCGCAATACGCGAAAGGAAATGGAGGTATTTATACCTACTACCGCTGCACCAAGAAACGAGGCGCATGCAACGAGCGTTATATCAGCGAAACTATGCTTGCCACGCAGGTGAAAGATTTTCTTCAAAAAGTTTCTTTGTCGAGCCAAGACACCGAAAAGGTTTTGGCGGCGTTGGACAGCGAGGAAGTTCAAGCAAAGCAAGAGGCACAAGCGGAGGCACAAACTCTGAAAGCAGGACTCGCAACTATGGACAATCAACTCGAAAAGTTGCTCAACCTTTATCTCGCCGACGCGCTATCCACAACCGAATACGCCGCCAAGAAAAACAAAATTATCTCCGAAAAGGCCACGTTGGTTGAGAAAGTTGCCGACATCGAACAACGGGGCGTGTCTTGGCTTGTATCTTTGAATCCAGCGGGCGCTCTCGCCCGCGTACACTGAAGCCGGAGCGCCGCCGAAATGTTTGGCTTGGAGTACCTTCCGGTACG
>Ga0156068_105_pt2 | contig 9045 bp, 8 predicted proteins | sample RifCSPlowO2_02_FD_107721 | JGI IMG/M metagenome (GOLD analysis project Ga0156068, IMG submission 107721) | Candidatus Kaiserbacteria bacterium RIFCSPLOWO2_02_FULL_59_19 | reverse complement strand
GGAGAGTCGAGGTCGTGAAGGGCGCGCGCGCCGCGCGCGCCGCCTCGCTCTCCTCGACGCTCGCGACGGCCCACGAGCCTTTTTTCGCCGCTTCGAGAATGCGCTCCGCTTCTTTTTCGTCCTTCGGCTCTTCGGAGCAGGTCGCCGTGAACATCTCGTTTTTCTTCGTCTTCAGTTCCGCCGATATGACCCAGAATTTTTCCGGCACGAACGCGCGTATCTCGCGCTCGCGCTCCATGAGGATACGCAGGGCGGGGGACTGCACGCGTCCCGCGGAAAGGCCGTACCGCACCTTTTTCCAGATGAGCCCCGAAAGGTCGTAGCCGAAGAGCCGGTCGAGGACGCGGCGCGCCTCCTGCGCTTTCACGAGCTCGTTGTCTATGCCGCGCGGATTCTGCATTGCCTCTTGTATCGCATGTTCCGTAATCTCGTTGAAGACGATGCGCTTAGGATTTTTGAGGCCTATCGTCTCCGCCAAGTGCCATGCGATGGCCTCGCCCTCCCTGTCGGGGTCGGTGGCGAGTATCACCTCGCCGGCCTTCTCTGCTTCTTCGTGGAGCCCGTCGATTATCTTCTGTTTTTCTTTCACAAGCTGATAGCGCGGAATGAATCCGCCTTCGATATCTACGGCGTCCTTGTTGCTCTTCGGCAAGTCGCGGATGTGCCCGACCGACGCGCGAACGGTGAACCCCTTTCCGAGATATTTTTCGATCGTCTTCGCCTTTGCGGGACTCTCAACAATAACCAATTTCATAAGTTCGCATTGATATCTTAATACGCTAGCATGTGTCAAGCAGTCTATGTTCCAATCTACGAATGAATACCAATCTACACATGTCTACGAATTCTCGATGCGTGCATTTGTGGCCACTCGTACTATTCGGATGATTTGCAGATTCGGACTTATCTAATTCGCACGAAGCCGAGTTCTTCGATGATGAGGCCTTTTATTTCCATTGCGGAAAGGAGGACGTTCGCCTCTGTTATCGGAAGTGCAAGCGCATCGATGAGATCGTTGCGGGAAAGAGGGGATTTGATTATCTCGATGACGCGGATTTCCTCCGGCGAGAGGTCGGCGCGGAGCGAGGTGAGGTTCTCGCCCTCGCGCTTTTCGATGCCGAGCGCGACGAGGATGTCTTCCGCGCTCGTTACCGGCGTCGCGCCGAGGCGGAGGAACTGGTGCGTACCCTTCGATTCTTCGCTGAAGATGGAGCCGGGGACGACGAGCAGTTCTCTGTTGTATTCGACGGTGAGGCGCGCAGTAATGAGAGAGCCAGAGAGCTCTTTCGCTTCAATTATCAAGGTTGCCCGGCAGAGGCCCGCCATGACGCGGTTGCGCTTCGGGAAGGTCCAGTCGGCGGCCTTCGTCTCCGGCTCGAATTCCGAAAGCAAAGCGCCTCCGGCTTTCAGTATCTCTTTGGCAAGATTCACGTTGGCCCGCGGATAGAGTACGTCCCAATCCAATCCCGAACCGGGCACGGCGACGATCGGGAGCCCCGCTTCGAGCGCCGCCCTGTGCGCTTCCGCGTCGGCGCCGTAGGCGAGGCCGCTCACGATGACGACTGGGTAGCCGCGCAAGCCTTCTATTAGATGTCTCACGGCCTGCCGTCCGTAGTTCGTCAGCGCGCGGCTTCCCACGACGCAGAGCCACGAAAGCTCGGCGCCGGGGAGCCCTCCGCGCGCGTAGAGTTGCTTCGGCGCGTCGGGAATCTGCCGTAGTAGAGGTGGAAATTCGGAACGAGGAAGCAGTTTGAGTTCGTTGTCCATATAATGGTATCATCTTACCAGCTTTCAGCTATCGGCTTTCAGCTTTCAGGCAGAACTTCTTTTTGGATTTTCTGACAGCTGACAGCTGAAACCTGAGAGCTATTGCATGCTTGATGTTAAGTTTATCCGAGAAAATAAAGACATTGTCGCCGCGGGCGCGAAGAAAAAGCGCATCGAGGTGGACCTCGACAGGCTCATCGCGCTCGACGACAAGCGCCGGGAGCTTCAGGCGAAGATAGACGAGAAGCGCGCGGAGCAGAACGCCGCGTCGAACGCGATCGCGACCGCGCGGAGCGACGCGGAAAGGCAGGAGATCATCGCGCGGATGCAGGACGTGAAAGAAACGCTTCGGCTCGAAGAGGAGTCCATGCAAGAGATACTGAAGGAGTGGCGCTCGCTCATGGTGCAGGTGCCGAATATCCCCGACATTTCCGTGCCGGAAGGGGATTCAGACGCCGACAACAAAGAGGTGCGGCGGTGGCCTGCACAGAGCGGAGTCGAGGGTGGAGAACCAGTCAAATTCGACTTTGAGCCGAAAAGCCACACGGAGCTCCTCCTCCTGCACGACATGGCCGATTACGAGCGCGGCGCCAAGGTCTCCGGTTTCCGCGGCTACTTCCTCAAGAACGACGGCGCGCGCATGGTGTGGGCGCTCGAGCGGTTCGTACAAGACAGATTCGCCGACAAAGGATTCACGCCGATGATAGTTCCCTCGCTCGTGCGGCGCGAGGCGTTTATCGGCACCGGCTACCTGCCGCAGGGCGAAGACGATCTCTACAAGACGCAGGACGGCGAGTATCTCGCGGGCACGGCGGAGGTCGCGACGATGGGCTACTACATGGACGAAACGCTCGATAAAAATGACTTACCGCTGAAATTTTTCTCGTTCTCTCCGTGCTATCGGAGGGAGGCGGGGAGCCATGGCAAGGACGCCAAGGGCATCTTTCGCATCCACGAATTCCTGAAATACGAGCAGGTCGTGCTGTGCGAGGCGAGCCACGAGGAATCCGCGCGATTGCACGAGGAGATAACCGCGAACGCGGAGGAACTCTTGCAGGAGCTTGGCTTGCCGTATCGCGTCGTCATCAATTGCGGGGCGGATCTCGGCCTCGGGCAGGTGAAGAAGTTCGATGTGGAGGCGTGGATGCCGAGCGAGAAGAAGTACCGCGAAACGCACTCCTCGTCCTACTTCCACGATTTTCAGACGCGCCGCCTGAATATCCGCTACCGCGGAGAGGACGGAGCGCTACGCTACGCGCATTCTCTCAACAACACCGCTCTCGCGACTCCGCGCATCCTCTGCCAGATCGTCGAGAACAATCAGAGGCCTGATGGCTCGATAGCGATCCCGAAAGCGCTACAGTCCTGCATGGGCAAGGAAACCATTGACCATGGCCCGGGGAATCGTTGATCTTCGGAAGCGCAGGCCCGGCCTGTCTCACGGCAAGGCAGGCATGCGCCCGCTCGCATTCAGGGAAGCTAAGCCCCACCGCTCTTCGCTTCGCGCGCGCCGCAGGCGCTTGCGGGCGATCACTTTCCTCGCGGCGCTCGCGGCGCTCGCGCTCGCGGCATACGGCGTCAGCGTTCTCTCGTACCTTCCGCGATTTTCCGTGCAGGACATCCGCATCGACGGAGCGAAGGAGCTCCGGCCGGAGTTGGTACACAGCTACGTCGAGACGCGGCTTTTCGACGGCTCGTACCGTTTTTTGTCGCCCGTTAATATTTTCCTGTATCCCCGCGCGCGTATCGAGGAGGGGCTCATCGCGTACTTTCCCCGCGTGAGGAGCGCGCGCGTCTCGCGCCCCGCGCTCCTTTCGACGACCATCGTCGTTTCTATAGAGGAGCGGGAGGCGTTCGCGCGCTGGTGCCTGCCGGCCAGCGATGCAGGCGCGAAGGAAGAGCGATGCTTTCTCATGGACCGGAGCGGGGTCATCTTCGCCCCATTCGCGACGAGCACGCGCGCGCCGGATACCGGATACGTGTTCCGGGGCGGCGTATCGGCGACCTCTTCTCCCGCCGGGCAGGCGTATCTCCCCGGCGCGTTTTCAGGCGTTCTCGCGCTCCTCGAGCGGCTCGGGCAAGCCGGCTATGTTCCGGAGAGCATTTCGGCGGAAGGCGAGCAGGATTTCTCGGTGTCTCTCGCGCGGGGGTTTTCGATCCGCGCATCCTTCGGCGGCGACGTGAGCGCGCTCGTGAAGAACCTCGAACTGGTACTCTCCTCGGAATCCCTGCGCGGAAAGGAAAGCGAGCTCGAATACATAGACCTCCGCTTCGGCAACCGGGTGTACTATAAGCTCAAAAATGCCTCGCAAAGCGAAGCAATTCCATAGTATTGTAAAGGCGCCTTCTCGTGTCATAATTCTTTCATGGCGGTTGAGAGTGAAGTTGACCTGCTTTCATCTAATATCGACGATGTGACGCTTTTTGAACGTCAGAGCGTCGTCAATGAGCTTTTTTTGCAGCTTATTTTCTCTGCAAGCGGATTGAGTGGTGAGAAATACCCCATAACTTCCCTAGATTTGCGAACCTTGGCGGGTGGATTGAGCGACGAACAATTTCTGAGCGCCGCTGCGATTCACCTGCGGGTGCCTGCCAAGATACTTGCGGAGGATGGTTTAAGTAACAAAGATCGTGAAACTCACGATAGCGCATACAGAAGGATTAACAAGGCGTTAGCCCGTTCCGCGGTATTCATCCGCGAAGAGATGAATTTTCCTTTGCGAGCTTCTATTGCAAGAAGTCGAGTAGATTCGTCCGCAAGTCTCCTCGCACTTCTAAAGAAGGCGACTTTGTTTCGCGGCGGTAGCAATGATGCGTTTAATACGCATCTTGAACACTGCATACTTTTAAAGGGTGCATTAGCGGCTGCAGAAATGGAAACACGGAATGTTGGCGATCTCGAAAAGGAAGCTTATTATCTTGAATCCATTATTACACAACCGCATCCTCACAACGATTATTCGCCCCTTATAGAACAATCAGCAGGCTCGCGGCGCGCCGACGAAATTGAGGGAACATTGCGCAGTGTTAAAGAGCCATGCGATGTGTCATTTCTCGTCCGTGACAAAACGGAGGCAAGTCAGATGCGAAAGTATGCGGCAAAGCCGCGAGCTAGCGCGGCAGAGGCCGAAAAGGACGAGCTTGGATGCAGGTTCAAATTAGATGGGAGACAACTAGGAACTGTCGCAGAGGTACTGAATTTCTTTAGGAATGAATTTCAGGCTGATCCGCAGATGATTGCAAACAAGGGTGTTGTCAGTCAAAGAGAATTTCGCGCTCTATATGAAAGTTTGCAGGAAATCAGAAGCGGACGGAATTTGAAAGTAGACCCAGAACTAAATTCCAAGTCAGATCCTGATTATGCATGCTTACAAATAACCGGCGCTTTGAAAGTGCCACCGGGTGGAGACCTCGAAGTTAAACCAGCGAAGTGGCGCAATCGCCACTTTGAGCTTCAGTTCGTTGATATGGCTCGCAAGCCGCCAACGGGCTTTGCGAGCGATCCTGTGTATGAATTGAAGAAAGACGTCGTCATAGCAACTCGGTGGTTAGGAAGTTTTTCTGAAACTTGGTTTCTCAATCAGGCGTGGAATGCATCACAGGATCCGGATACTGGAATGGGGGCTGAGCAAATTCTTGCCGGTCTTGTGGACAGAGGATACATTTTTAAGAAACCACTCACAAGAGATCTTGCTAGCAGAAATAAGTATGCCGCTACAGATGTTTGGGTAAATTGGCTCCACTGGCCAGGGTTCGTAAGCGACCCAATTCGTTCGCGAGTCGCGGAAATCTTAAAAGTTGCTACACAGAGAAGACAGCAGGAAAAAAAGCGGAAAACGGGATTAGGCTGACGATGAATCGCATTGATTGATGCTATATTCCTGGTCATGGAATCGTTTTGGGACGGCTTGCCGAGGCCGTTTTTCGCGCTCGCGCCGCTCGAAGATGTGACGGATGCCGCGTTCAGGCGGCTTATCGCGAGGTATGGAAAACCGGATGTGATGTTCACGGAGTTTACCTCGGCCGACGGGCTCGTATTGGCCGACGAGAAGGGGCAGAAGAAGCTCCGAAGAAAACTTTTGTATTCGGAAGCAGAGCGGCCCATCGTGGCGCAAATATTCAGCTCGATCCCGGAACACATCGAAACGGCTTCGCGCATGGTCGCGGAGCTGGGCTTCGACGGCATAGACATCAACATGGGCTGTCCCGATAGGGCGGTCGAGAAAGGCGGATGCGGCGCGGCGCTCATCAAAAATCCGAAACTCGCGCGCGAGCTCGTACGCGCGGCGAAGAGGAGCGGACTGCCCGTCTCGGTGAAGACGCGCATCGGCTACGCAAAGGATGAACTGGAGAGCTGGCTCCCGGAGCTTCTCGCGGAGGAGCCGGCGGCAATAACGCTCCACGCGCGCACGCGCAAGGAAATGTCGGACGTTCCCGCGCGGTGGGAGCGCGTCAAGCGCGCGGTCGAAATACGCGACTCGATACAAAACCCGCGAGGCGACGCCTCGTGGGTTCGGACGCTCATCGTGGGGAACGGAGACACGGCGGATATCGCCGACGCGCGCAAGAAAGCGGAAGGAACCGGATGCGACGGCGTTCTGCTCGGCCGCGCCGTCTTCGGCAACCCCTGGCTATTCGCCTCACCGCATAACGACATCGTAAGTCGTTATGCGCCACTGGCACGGGTTGAGGCGCTGCTTGAACATCTCGCGCTCTTCGCCGAACTGCTCGCCGACACGACGCCGTATGCGAGCATGAAAAAGCACTTCAAGGCCTACGTTTCCCGCTGGGAGGGCGCGAAAGAATTACGCGCGCGGCTGATGAACACCCGCTCATGCGCCGAGGCAGAAGAAGTCGTCGGCGCGGCGCGTGGTATGGTGAGTATGTTTCCGGATCTCGCGAGTTATGCCAGAGAAGGGGAAAAACGGGATTGAGAAAAGGCGGCGCCGCGCGCCTTCGCCGCGTGACGCGTCTGCGGAGAAAATTCCGGACCTGAAGCCGGGAGAAGTTCTTCCGGGAATCACGCATATTGTAATGATAAGGGAGCTCGCGAAAGTTCGAGCAACGCTTCCGCGAATGATCGAAGATAAAACTCTGGTGAAGGCCGCGGTGCATGCGTTGAAGGATATCGAGGGCTTTCGCGGCGTCGAGCACATCGAAAAGATCGTTCAGGATTTCATAGGGAATAAACTGTCGCCAGGCGAGCGATTCGACCTTGGCCTGATCACATATCCCACGAAACGCTGACTTTGCCGGTCCCGCTAAGAAAGCATCCGCGTTCTTGCTATACTCTCCGCATGAAGGAGAAGCGGCACGAGGTGCTATACCGCGCGTACCGGCCGGCAAGCTTCAAGGAGGTGCGCGGGCAGGCCCACGTCGTCGACGTGCTCGAAAAAGCCGTCAAGAACAAGCAAGTCGCGCATGCCTACCTCTTCGCCGGGAGCCGTGGGACGGGTAAGACGAGCGTCGCGCGCATTCTTGCCAGGGAACTCGGCGTTTCCGACAAGGATCTCTACGAGATAGACGCCGCTTCGCAGACCGGCGTGGAAAACATCCGCGAATTGCGCGAGGCCGTGAACGTCATGCCGTTCGATTCGCCCTACCGCTTCTACATCATAGACGAGGCGCACATGCTCTCCCGCAACGCATGGAACGCGTTTTTGAAGACCCTCGAAGAGCCGCCCGCGCATGCGATATTCGTCTTGGCGACGACCGAGCGCGACAAGATACCCGAGACGATCCAATCGCGATGCGAGATATACTCGTTCAAACAGCCGACGCGCGAGATGCTCGCGGACGTCGTTTCCGATGTCGCGAAGCGCGAGGGCTTTTCGCTCGAGCGCTCGGCGGCGGAATTGGTCGCGCTCCTCGCAGAAGGCTCCTTCCGCGACGCGCTCGGCATATTGCAGAAGGTGCTTTCCATTTCCGAACATAAAAAAGTGGACGTGGGAGAAGTCGAGGCCGTCTCCGGAGCGCCGCGGGGAGAACTCGTGCGGCAACTGCTTGAGGCGATCGCGAAAAAAGACGCGGGCGCGGCGCTCAATGTTGTTCGGACCGCCGTGTCGGAAAACATGGACGCGCGCACGCTCGCGAAGCTCCTCATTCACCGCATGCGCGTCGTGCTCCTTATGCGCTACGCTCCAGAGCTCGCCGGATCGTTCTCTAAAGAAATGACCGAAGCCGACCTCGCGCTCGCGAAGGCTCTTAGCAAAGAGCCGGGCGTGAATTCGGAGATGCTGAAAGCGCTTCTAGAAGCCTACTCGCAGATGGCCTACGCCGCCGTGCCGCATTTGCCGCTCGAGCTTGCCGTTGTGGATATCGCGGAGAAGGGGTAGAAAGAAAGGCATACCTATGAGGCAAATCGCGCTCATCGTCAGCATCGCCGTCATCTCGGTGGGCGTCGTCGTGCTCGCATTCACGTTCTTCCAGGTGCAGGACGAGCGCGCGACGCTCGTCGCCGATCTCCAGTACCGCACGCACCTGCTTGCCGACGGGCTCAAGGAGAGCATCGAGCCTTCGTTCGCGAACTATTCCACCTCGACGCTTCAGGGCATCGTCGACCGCTTCGCCAACAGGGAACGGCTCGTCGGCCTCGCGCTCTACGACAGCGAGGCCAACCTCATCGTCGCGTCGGAAGACCTGCCTTCGCAAGCGGGTGCCCGGGCGTCTCTCGCGGCGCGCGTCATGGATCAGGACGAAGTGGCGGGGGAGTTCGTCAATACCGAGCGCGGCTCGACGTCCCTCTTCGTCGAGCCGCTCCATCAGGGCGAGCGGGTCATCGGCGCGTTCGCGGTCGTCCAGAACGCCGGGTATATCGACGAGGCAGTCGCCGACATCTGGCGGGAGAGCGCCGTGCGCATCCTCGTGCAGGTCGTCGTGTTCTCCATGATAGTCATCGCGCTCATCTGGTGGCTTTTCTTCCGCCGCCTTCGGGCGTTCGCGGATCTCGTGAGATCGGTGCGACAGGGGAGAGGGACCCTCGTCGAGGCCGAGGGCGCCGACACCTTCTTCTTCCCGCTCGCGAGCGAGATATCGAAGCTCTCGTCGAGCCTGCGCCAGGCGCGCTCGGCGGCGAGCGAGGAGGCGCGCATGCGTCTCGAAAAGCTCGATAGCCCGTGGACCGCGGAGCGCCTGCAGGAGTTCATCAAGGCGCATCTGCGCGGCAGGCCAATCTACGTCGTTTCGAGCCGCGAGCCGTACGTTCACGAGAAAGTCGGGAGGAAGGAGGTGAAGTGGTCGGTGCCCGCAAGCGGCCTCGTGACGGCGCTCGAGCCGGTG
>Ga0156068_142_pt1 | contig 10868 bp, 10 predicted proteins | sample RifCSPlowO2_02_FD_107721 | JGI IMG/M metagenome (GOLD analysis project Ga0156068, IMG submission 107721) | Candidatus Kaiserbacteria bacterium RIFCSPLOWO2_02_FULL_59_19 | reverse complement strand
CCTCGCGGAGTCGGTCGCCCGATTCCTCCTCCAGCGCACGATGAAAAGACCGATAGTCATTCCCGTAATCGTTTCGGTCTAAGCGATACCCCATAACGACATCGTAAGTCGTTATTTGTCATTTTGCATTAGTGTCATAACGACATCGTAAGTCGTTATTTGTCATTTTGCATTAGATCTCATACGCCACATCCTTTCGCTCCACGATGACCTTCCATTCCATCCGCCGAGCATAGCGGTAGAGCTTCATGTTCGGATTGAAGCATATCGGACGCGCGACCATTTCCAAAAACGGGATGTCGGTTTCCGTGTCGCCCACTCCGATCGAGTGCGCAAGCGTGAGGCTCTCCTTCTCCGCGGCGCGTTTTACAATAGCCGCCTTGTTCAGTATGAGATGCTCCTCGAGCACCACTCCGGTAAAACATTCCTGGGGGCCGATCTCATAGACCATCCCATACGCCTTATTGAATCCCATGCGGGGGCAAAATTTATCAAGCACCGTCTTTGGAGAATGCGAAACGGCCAGAAGATAGTAGTCGCGCTCTTTCAGGTCCTTGATGAGGCCGCGCGTGTATCGGTACACGCGCTTCCACTGTTCTTCGACCACCTCCTCGGCCGCGTCCGCGAGCGCGCCGTAGTGCACGCCCTTCAGATGCATGTTGAACGCCTCGACGACCGCGTGAATGTACTCCTGGTAATCGCCTTCTCTATTGAGCCATTTCTCGTAATCACGCTCATATACTTTGCGCGTCTCTTTTGGAAATGCGCCATTTTCTATCAACCTATTTACAAGCTGTATGAGGAGAGAGGAGCGAAATATCGTCCCATCAACGTCAAAGACCGCCACTCGCCTTTTCTTTCGTTCCATCCTCTTATTCTAGCGCCAGGATCAATCTTTTGACATCGTCAATGGTATGCGAGGGAAAATTCGCTATCCGGATCTGCCTCTCCTTGAACTCGCCGTAGCCCGCCCCGACAACGCATCCCGCGCGCGCAAGCCTTTTTCGCACCTCGCTCGAACCTGCGGGCGTTTCGATCGCGAGGGTCGTCGGGGATCTCCACAAAGGGTTCTTTACGAACGGCGAGAAGGCGCCGTGCCGATCGAAAAAATCGTAGAGCAGTTTCGCCTTTTGTTCGGTTTCCTTTCTGATGTTCTCTATGCCGTACGCATGCAGGAGTTTCGAGACTTCGTTGAGGAGATATATCGCGAGAACATTCGGCGTTTCGGGCGTTTGGTTCTTTTGAGCAAACTTCAGCAGTGTCGGGACACTGTGGTAGGTGCCGATGTTCAAGCCCTCTTCTTGAAGCCTTTCGGCCTTCTCGACGCATCGCTCGTTCAGTAGGAGAACGCCCAGTCCGGCGGGCAATCCGAATCCTTTCTGCACGGAGAAAAAAGCGCAATCGATGAGAGAAAAATCCACGTCTGCGTACGGCACTGACGAGACGAGGTCGAGCGCGAAGAGCGCGTCCGGATATCGCTCTTTGAAGCCGTGGATGTCTTTCGCGGACAGCATGACGCCGGTACTCGTGTCGTTCTGGGTGATGCACACCAGTTCTATTCCCTTGGGAAGCTCGATGCCGCGCAGGTCGAAGCCCTCCCCCGCGCTTGCCTCGATCTTTTCCGGCTCCTTCTTCAGTTCGACCGCGGCTGTATAAAAACGCTTTCCGAATGAGCCGTTAACGAGGTGGAAACTTTTTCGTCCGGCGCAATTTTCCAGCACCCGCTCCATGCCTTCGGTTCCGGAGGAAAGGAAAAAGATGTGGAAATCTTCCGGTATGTTCAGCAGTGTTTTGAGAGACCGGATCGTTTCGGCAAAAAGCGATTGGAACTCCGCGCCGCGATGCGAGATCGAGGGAATGTCCTTTTTGAACGCTTCGCGCATCAGCGCCGCGAGCTTGGGATGCGTTTGCGAGGGACCGACGGTGAAAAATGTTTTTTTCATCCCGTTAGAAGCAGGACGCGGAAACGAAATAGATCTCCGCGCTCTGACGTATTATTACTGATAAATCCTGATTGAATATATTCCATATTGCTAAGTCGTCCGCGGCTTCTAACGGGATTCATTAGTAAAGTATCCTGAACTTTATCGTGTGCGGCACTTTCTTCATCGCCTCGATGACCGCTGTGTCGTACTCGGTCCCCACGTCCGTTATCACATAGCCTGTCATCTCGTTCGTTTTCAGGTATTGGCCGAGGATGTTGATATTGTGCGCGGCAAGCACGCCGTTGATGTGCGCGAGCACGCCTGGCATGTTGTGGTGGATGTGGATGAGCCGGTGCGCGTCCTTCAATTCCGGAAGCTGGATGTTGGGCAGATTGACGGAGAGATACGTGTTGCCCGCGTTGACGAAGTCGGTGAGCTTGCCGGAGACGAACGCGCCGATGTTCTCCTGCGCCTCCTCCGTCGAGCCGCCGATGTGCGGCGTGAGGATGACGTTCGGCAGACGCTGGAGCGCGGAGACGAACGGCTCGTCGTTGCCCTTCGGCTCATTGGGGAAGACGTCTATCGCCGACCCCTTCAGTTTTCCGCTTTTGAGCGCTTGCGCGAGCGCCCCGATGTCCACGACGAAGCCCCTGCTCAAGTTGATGAGAAGCGCTCCGTCCTTCATCAGGCCGATCTCGCGCTCCGAGATGAGATTCTTGTTGCGGGGATTCCCGTCCACGTGGAACGTAACGACGTCGCTCTTCTTAAGGACCTCTTCCATCGAGGAACATTTGACGGCGTTCCCTATCGAGAGCTTGTCCACGATATCGTAAAAACACACTTCCATCCCGAGGGCTTCGGCCGCGACCGAGAGCTGGGAGCCGATGTTGCCGTAGCCGATGATGCCGAGCTTTTTTCCGCGCACCTCGAAGCTTCCCTTCGACGATTTGTCCCACGCGCCGTCGTGAAGCTTCACGCTTTTGTCGAACACGCCGCGCATGAGCATGACTATCTCCCCGATCGCGAGCTCGACGACACTGCGAGTGTTGCTGTATGGGGCGTTGAAGACGGCGACGCCCCGCTTCGAGCACTCGTCGAGGTCTATCTGGTTGGTGCCGACGCAAAAGGCGCCGACGGCCAAGAGGCGCTTCGCCCCGGCGAGCGCTTTTTTCGTTATCTCCGTTTTGGAGCGGATGCCGAGCACCGAAACGTCGCGGATTTTCTCCGCAAGCTCGTCTTCGCCGAGGCTTTTCGGAAGAGTTTCTATCTCGTAGCCTTCCCTCCTGAACACCGCGACCGCGTCGGGATGGATGTTCTCCAGGAGGAGCGCCTTGAGCCTGTTTTTCGGAAAGGATACCGCCCCCGGCAAGCCGTTGACGTACAGGAACTCGTCGAACGAGGCCACGACGCGGTCGGCGTGCTTCGTAACGGCGTCACGGGATACGTTCTCGGTGAACGCGAAGAACTTGGACGCCGCGCCGTTCTTCTTTATCTCGTAATCGGTGTAACCGTCGCCCAGAACGAACGTCTCTCCGGCAAGACCGAGCTTCCGTACGGCCTCGGTCTTGCCGCCTTTCGCGGCAAGCGGATTTTCCTTGTCGTATCCCGTGATGTTCCCCGCCCGGTCGAAGGTGAACGTGTTCGCGAGAACATTGCTTTCGGGAATGCCGAAAGATCTGGCGACCGGACCGATGAATTCCCTGAACCCTCCCGAGATGATGTATATGCTCCGCTTATGCTCGGTGAAGAATTTTTTGTTGCGTGCAAAGGAGGGAGTCACATTCTTCTTGAGATGTTTGACCAGAATCTCGATATGTTTCTTGTTCGCTTTGAGAAGCGGGACGCGGCGGCTCAACGATTCTTCGAACGTGATGGCGCCTTCGACTCCTTGCCTCGTGATGTCCCTGATATTCGCGACGATGCCGTCCTTTTCCGGATCGTTTTTGAGCGCTATCGCGGCCAGTTCATCGAGCGCTTCGAGCTTGGTGAACGTGCTGTCAAAATCAATGATGATGTTGGGCATTCCCTTCTCCCGCTTGGTTCCTCCTTTCATCTTCGTATCGTACCAGAGCGCGGGATGAAATGGAAATTTCAAATAGCTTTTTCTGCAAGAAAATGCTATATTTCACAAATAACGGATATGATAAGTCGTATTTTGCCTAAAAACATGAGTATTTCAGACAAGACCTTATGAAAATCTCACTGATATGCGGAGGGCCTTCCCTCGAAAGGGGCATCTCGCTTAACTCCGCTCGGTCGGTTCTCGACCATCTTTCGTCGGAGAGGATAGAAATCGTGCCGTTCTACCTCGACGCGAAAAAAAACGCGTACCGGATCTCGGCGAGAGAGCTGTACAGCAACACTCCCTCGGACTTCGACTTCAAGCTGGAGCGGGCCGGCAAGCCGCTCAACGATCGGCAATTCGCGCGCGAGCTCAAGGAAACGGACATCGTATTCCCCGCCATGCATGGACCATACGGAGAAGACGGCGGAATACAGAGTTTTTTGGAAACACGCGGTATTCCCTTCGTCGGTTCGGGCTCGCGAGCGTGCAAGGCGGCCTTCGACAAGTTCGACGCGAACGAGCGCATCCGGAAGGAGGGATTTTTCACTCTGCCGTCGGCGCTTTTGAAGATATACGGAACGGATCATCGGGAGATCGTACAGACATTCTTCGACGAGCGCGAGATCACCCGCGCCGTCGTGAAGCCCGCCACCGGAGGCTCTTCGATCGGCGTCTTTTCCGTCTCGACGCCGGAAGCCGCGCTTCGCGCGGCGCGGACGCTTTTCGGGAAGCGCATGGACACGCGAGTCGTGATCGAGCCGTTCGCCGAAGGCGCGGAGTTCACGTGCATCGTTCTCCAGAACAGATTCGGCATTCCGGTCGCGCTTCCGCCCACGGAGATGGAGATGGACTACTCGGAGCATCAGATATTCGACTTCCGAAAAAAGTACCTGCCTACGCGGCACGTCGCGTACCATTGCCCGCCGCGCTTCGACGATTCCGCGATAGAGCGCATCCAGGCGCAGGCCGAACAGCTTTTTTCACTCTTCGACATGCGCGATTTCGCGCGCTTCGACGGCTGGATCCTCCCGAACGGAAACATCTGGTTTTGCGACTTCAATACGATCTCCGGCATGGAGCAGAACAGCTTTTTCTTCCAGCAGGCTTCGCGTGTAGGAATGACGCATCACGACGTACTGCGCTACATAGTCGCGAATGCGTGCAAACGCCACGGCATCGATCTCCCCGCGACCGACCGAAAGAGGTCGGGGAATAGAAAAGCTGTTTCCGTTCTTTTTGGGGGGCCGACATCCGAGCGGCAGGTTTCCTTGATGAGCGGCACCAATGTATGGCTCAAGCTTCGAGGATCAGACCGCTATGAGCCGCATCCGTACCTTCTCGATATTGACGGAAGCGTATGGAAACTTCCCTATCACCTCGCGCTCAACCACACCGTTGAGGAGATCGGCGAGAATTGCGGGAGATACGCGGGCGCAAAGGCGCGGCTTGCGGCGTACGAGGAGCGGGCGCGCCTCCGCCTCGGCCTTTCCTCGGAAAAAGACCCGGAAGATTTCTTCGATCCGGAGCGCCTTACGATGGACGAGTTTATCAGCCGTTCACCCTTCGTATTCAACGCTCTGCACGGCGGCGCGGGAGAGGACGGAACGATGCAGGCGCTCTTCGAGAAACACGGCGCGCTTTTCAACGGCCCCGGTGAAGCCGCCTCGAGGCTCTGCATAGACAAGTGGGCAACGAGCGAGCGCATCCGGGATCTTCGGCTGGACGGCATAGGCGCCGTCCCCGGCATCGTCGCCGAAACGAAGGCGCTCATGGCGGAGGACGGCAAGAGATTCTGGAGTGGCGCGCGCAAAACGCTTTCGGCGAAGACCGTGATAGTGAAGCCGCGCGGCGACGGCTGTTCCACCGGGGTCGTGCATCTGCTCTCGGCGGCGGACCTTGCGCTGTACGTCCAGGCACTGCGGGCGCGCGTTCCTCACATTCCGAAAGGAACGTTCAAACATCAAACCGACCCCATCGAAATGCCTTCCGAGACGCCGGCGTTCCTCATCTTCGAGCGATTCGTGGAGACGGATGTCTTGCGCGTAAAAGCGAATCGCCTGAAGCACGCCAAGAAAAGCGGCTGGCTCGAGATAACGGTCGGCGTCGTCGAGAAGAGGGCTCTCCACGCGCTCAACCCCTCGATCGCCATAGCGGAAGGAGAGGTCCTCTCCGTCGAGGAAAAGTTCCAGGGGGGAACCGGCGTAAACCTGACGCCGCCACCTCCCTCGGTCATTAAGCCGGCTGTCGTCCGGAAGATCAGAGGGCGCATGGAGGAGCTGGCGAAACGAATCGGCATAACGGGTTATGCGCGCATAGACGCATTCGCGAGCATCCGCACCGGCGAGCTTCTCATCATCGAGATAAATACGCTCCCCGGCCTCACCCCCTCGACAGTTCTCTACCATCAGGCGCTCGCCGAGGAGCCCCCCCTTCCTCCACGAGAGCTCCTCGAACTCCTTGTGAAAAATAATGGATACTAGCCTTCCAACATATATGTTCATATTTTGGAACGCCGGGTAAACTCGGTCAAGGAGCGAGATTTACTCAATGACCGGCCTCAGAAAATGCTACAATTTGAAAAGCCTTACGAGGTATTTACCAGACTCGTTGCGTTAAAAGTTTGAAACCGCCTCCAAAATAACCATAAATAAATTTATGGAAAAACCGAGAATAGAAAATTTGTCCGCACATATACCAATTGACATGTATCAAGTTTCTGGTCATGGCGAGATTGATCCCGAAAAATATCTTAGAAACAAATGGCAGGATAATCAAATAAAGTTATGCGCCGAGAAAGACAGTACTTTAAATAAAATTCTGGACGCCCCGAAACAAGAACGAGCTTCGCTGATAAAACAGGCCCTGTCTCAAGAAGACCCCGAGGTTCAGAGAAAAGCGGCGGAGATGATTTTGTGCGCCCCGGAACAAGAACAAGCTTCGCTGCAATTATTGGTTTTAGAAAAAATTAAACAGGCCCTGTCTCAAGAAGACCCCGAGGTTCAGAGAAAAGCGGCGGAGATGATTTTGTGCGCCCCGAAACAAGAACGAGCTTCGCTGATAAAAATAGCTTTTTACGCAGGACTGGGCAATGAGATAGTTAAATCTCCGTTATACGATAATAGCAATTTTGACAAAGAAAGGTTTAAAAGAAAAATGTTTGAGAAGACTGGTTCAGAAACTACGCTTGTTGGAGGCACGTTGAAAGACAAGTTGATTATCAGACACGTAAAACCGAGCGCATTTCTTGCTTGGCAAAAAATCTATGAAAATCATCAGGTGTGGAAGAATAACGGTTTTGATTATGTGCCGATTGAGCCAATCCAATCATACCGACTTAATAAAAAAGGACTGGTTGATGTGTTTTCCGGTGTTTTAGATTTGAGCCTTGCGCAATGGGCGGAAGTTTCAGGATATATGTTTATGGAAGAGTTAGGAAAACAAAAACATAATATTATATCTGTTTTAGAGCGCCAAGGTATAAGACACGGACATACGCATGACCGTAATTTTGTTCTTCGTTTTTTTAGAAACAAGGACGGCAATTCTGACTTGAATCAAGTCCCAAGGCTATATGCTATTGATTTTGACGCGGCATTTTCTCCTTCCTGATATCCACAGCTCCCTATTGGAGCTACTTATCAAAAACAAAGGCTATTGAGCTTACGCGCCCTATATGAACATTTGTTCAGCTGTACAAATGTTCATACAGCTACTTTGAGCTGAACCGCCGTTTTGCGGCGGGGGGCCAGAGTTTGGTGAGCGGATGGCCGGTGCACTCGTGCGGGCGGGCCGGACAGATGTATCGGCCGTAGAGCACGAGGCCGTTGTTGACGTATTTCCAATCTTTTTTCGGCACGAGCTTCTCGAGATCGTGCGATATTTTTTTGAGGTCCCTATTGTCCGAAAGGTCGAAGCGGTACGCGAAGCGCTTCACATGGGTATCGGTCGGTATGCCATCCCATATATCGTACAGCTCCCCGAGGATCACGTGCGCGGTCTTGTAGCCGACGCCGTGCAGTTCGACAAGCTCACTGTAAAGAGCCGGCACCTTGCCGCCGAATTTCTTTTCCACATCCTTCGCGGCGGAGCGAATCGCCTTCGTTTTGTTGCGGAAGAAAGGGATAGACGAGAGCCTGTTCTTAAGTTTTTGAGAACTTAGTAATGAAAAATCCCGGGCTGTTTTGTATTTCTTGAACAGCGTTTCCGTCGCCCGATTCACCGCCTTGTCGGTGCACTGCGCGGAGAGAATGACCGCGACCAAAAATTGGAACGGCGTCTCGTATTTCAATTCGCTCTTCGGCTTCGGATACGCACGCTTGAGATACGCGATTATCTTTTCCGCGCGGATGCGTCGTTTGACGGCGAAGTTCGTGTCCATTGATCCCTGAAGTTGCGCTACCCGAGATGTTCCTGCGCTCTGTCGAATTCATCCCGAAGAACGGCAACGGAATTTTGGGCCTCTGAGAAAGCCGGAAGATCTTCTGGCTTATCCTCCGCGGCCTGAAGTCGCTTATCTGCCTCCACCCTGTATGCCTCCAGACCCTGTAGCAAGGCGAAAGCCTCCGTGGTCTCATCGGCCATATCGTCCCCGTTCAGGACTGAAGATGCTGTCATGGTGTCGAGCAGTTCTCGCCGTTTGCTTGGAATCCACTCGCGCACTTTGTTCACTAAGTTTCCGTCCTCCTTCAGCTTTTCTCTCATCTCGCGCAGAGAGAGGAGGTTGTCATTCGCCGCGCGGGGCACTTCGAATTTCATAAGCCTACGGTCCTATCACGATAGGAAACTCCACGGCGTCTTCGTTCTCCGGAAGGCCGGACGGATTATCCTTCATGAAAATGAGCGTCGCGGGGCCGGAGTAGTTCTCGACGGTTACCGGCGCGGTGAACGGCACCCAGCCGGTCGTCATCCAGTCGGCTTCCGCCTGCGCTATCCCCTGCCCGACGAGGTTGTTTTCGGGATCGCGCACCTGCACGGGGAACGATGCTTCGAAGTACCACGTGCCCCGCGCCTCGCCGACCGCCGTGAAATTCTTGAGGACCGTGCCGTTCACCGGAGGGCGCAGGACCTGTACGTTTTCCGAGACGAACTGCGCGGGGCCGCCCCCGGGCCCCGGCACGAGGACGAGGAGAGCCGCCGAAACGACAATGGCGATGCCCACGATACAAAGTACGATCCATGCGGCGCGCGGCATAGCGTCAGTATACCAGCTACAGCTCCGAGATAACCTTCGCCACTTTGGCCGAATCGTGCCGGGCGATGTCGGCTTCCGAAAAGAAATCCCCGGTGATGACCTTCCACGCCTGGCTGTACAGCTTCTCGTCGCAGTGGATCGGCCGCTTGCCCTCCTTGGCATACGCCGCGAGAAGCCCCGCGTCCATGCCGGCGGTATTGCAGATCACGTAGTCGAACTTCGAAAGCCCGCTGTATCGGAGGAGTTCGTCCATCATATCCGAGGCGACGAATCCGTTCGTCTGTCCCCACTGCGTCATGAGATCCGCGACGGCCACTTTTTTCGCCCTGCTTTCGCGCAAGGCTTCCGCCATGCCTCCGACGAGAAAATTCGGTACGAGCGACGCGTATAAACTGCCCGGGCAGATCACGACGACGTCGGCCTCCCGTATCGCGCGCGCCGTCTCGTCGTAGAGTTTCGCGCCCGGCTTGAGGAACGCTCTCTTGACCCGCAGTGCCCCGTCGTGCTTGGGATTGTAGATGTTGTCCTCGCCGACGACCTCCGTATCGTCTTCGAGAATCACGTGGAGGTGCGCTTTGTCGAGCGAAACGGGGAGCACCCTTCCTTTCAGGTCCAGAAGCTCCGACGCCTTGCGGATGCCCTCGATGTCGCCGCCGTAGATCGACGAGAGCGCAACCAAAAAGAGGTTCCCGAAACTGTGTCCTTTCAGAGAGCCTCCGTTCCCGAAGCGGTAATTGAAAAGCTCGCGCAATATCTCCGCGCGCGTTCCCTCGGAGAGCGCGAGGAGACAGCGGCGCACGTCGCCCGGAGGAAGCACGCCAAACTCGTCGCGCAAGACGCCCGACGAGCCGCCGGAATCGAACATGGAGACGACCGCCGCGATGTCGAGCGGGAATTCCTTCAGCCCGCGCAGGACGACGTAGCTCCCCGTGCCCCCTCCTATCGTAACGATTTTTTTCATGCCGTTTCCGACCACTGTATATTGGCGCGATGACGTTGACAATCGGAATGCATTGCAGATTCAGAGCGCCTTCATGCGGCGCAGGGCGCCGCGAAGCGCCGCAAGCGGCAGGCCGGCGACGTTGTCCCTGCCGCCCCTCACGCGCCGCACCAGCCTCGCGCCCCCTTTTTGCAGGCGGTATCCCCCGGCCGCCCCCAGCGGCTCGCCGGACGCGGCATATCGCTCTATCTCCCTCTCCGAGAGCGTCCTGAACCATACTTCGGTCGAAACGGAGCGCGAGATGCGCGCGCCGCTTCGCGCATCGAGAAGCGCGAACCCGGTAACGATGCGGTGCTTCTTCCCGCTCAAAGCGCGCAGTATCGCGCGCGCATGCGCGAGGTTCCTCGGCTTCCCGTACACGGCCCGGCCCGCGACAGCGAGCGTATCGGCTCCGATGAGTATGGCGTCCTCCCCTTTTCGCGCGGCGGCTTCCGCTTTTTGCGCGGCGAGGCGCTTCGCGAGCGTCGCGGGCGAAAGCGCGGCGTCGAGCCGCTCGCGGAAACGGCTCTTCCGGACCTCGAAGTGCGGGACAAGTTTCTTGAGGAGCGTGCGCCGCGCGGACGAGCCCGACGCGAGAACGATACGCCGCTTCTGCCTCTTCTTCTTCAGTATTTTCTAGTGGCAAAACGGAACCGAAATGAGTTTAGCATTTTCGCCGGAATTGGTCGAATAATTTCTTCTTTTCTT
>Ga0156068_138_pt1 | contig 11256 bp, 9 predicted proteins | sample RifCSPlowO2_02_FD_107721 | JGI IMG/M metagenome (GOLD analysis project Ga0156068, IMG submission 107721) | Candidatus Kaiserbacteria bacterium RIFCSPLOWO2_02_FULL_59_19 | reverse complement strand
GAGCTCGCGGGCGGCACGCTCGCGCTCACGGGCGGCGGCACCGGCCCGGCGCAACTCGTCTCGGGCGTCCTCTCCGCGACCTCCTCGCTCTCCGACGCCTACGTCTCCGACGCGCTCACGATATCGAGCTCCGGCTCCGTCGCCTCCACCGCCCTCACCGACGGCGGCACCATCTCCTTCGACTGGGTGGACGACGAGATCGCGGACGCGCTCACCGTTACGGGAGGCACGCTCGGCAGCAACACGATATCGAGCGGCTCCACGTGGACGACCGCGGGCACGCTCACCATCGGCGACAACGGCGACAACATCGTCGTGGACGCGAACAACTGGGACGTGAGCGCGACCGGCGCGGGAGTGTTCCTCACCCTCGACACCGGTCAGGGCGCGAACGAGCTCTACGACATGGACCAGAACGTCCTCACCACGTCGAGCGTCTCTTTTGCGCAATCTTCCACCACCCTCCTCTCCAACTTCGGCACCGCCTACTTCGGCGGCAGTGCGACCTCCTCCTTCAGCTCGACGGGCGCCCTCACGCTCGCGAGCGCGCTCACGACGGGGAACGGCGGCACCGGCACGACCACCTGGCAGACCAACTCAATTCCGTACTTCGACGGCACGACCCTGACAGAGAGGAACTCCTCGCTGAACTTCGACGGCGTTAAACTTACCGCTTCGTTCGCTTCTTCAACCGCGCTCGCTGTTTCAGGAACGGGCTACTTCGGCACGGCGAGTACGACCGATCTGACCATCTCCGGCGCGCCGTCATCGGTTCCATACACTTCCGCGACCGGCGCAGTTTCCGGCGCCTCGCTCGCCGCTTCTTCAATCTTCGTCACCAACGGCTCGTCTGTCCCGAGCTGGACGACGACGCTTCCGGCCTTCACCTTGGGCGGCGCGGTCACGGGAGGGAGCCAGAACATTACCGGCCTTGGCTCTCTTACAGCATACGCTTCGTCTACAATTGGTGCGGGAGGACAAACAACAGGACTCACCATCTTCGGCGGGGCGACGACGACGGGCGCTCTCGTCGTCCAAGGAAGCGGCACCTCGACAGTCGCAGGCGGACTCACCGCAGGCAACCTCGCCTCATCGGGCTATCTTACCGTCGCCGGTCAGTGCGTGACGGCCGACACCAGATTGCGCCGCAGGCGCAAGGCGCGAAAAGGAGAGGAGGACGAGGCGGACGAGGAGGGCTACATATACGACGAGGTGATGATAAAGAACATCGAGACCGGCGATGACGTGCAATCGCTTGACGAGCGCACAGGCGAAATGGTTTGGAGCCGCGTCGCGGCGCTCGTCGACACCGGAGTGCAGCCGCTCATAAAGATACGGACGCTTTCAGGGAGGGAGATCCGCACCACCGCCGTGCATCCCTACCTCGTGCGCAAGGAGGAATATTTGGAAAAGAAAAAACACGTCCCTCAAAAGCAGTATCGGTTTGAGATCGATCAGTCTATACGATTCGAGGAGTATCAGCGCGATACCGTCATCGCTATCGCCAATGAAGAACGCGCGGTGAGCGTCTTACTCCCACGCAAGGTCAAACGATCGATGCGTGAGGGCTTCGACAAGGAGCGGGACATCAAACGTCTTGCCCCGCAGGCACTCGCCTCTGCGGTGGTATTCGCGATGGAACGGGCCGGCGTCGTGGCACACGAACTGGTTATTGATACGGAGTATTGGCGGCACGAGTCCGCGATTGCGCGGACCATCAATGCGGCATTTCCCGATGTCATCATTTCATTCGGCTCCGTAGGTAAAAAATCGCCCGCGCATCTCGCAGCGTACGGCGTGTACAAAGGCATCAGGAGAGCGAATGTAGTTGTATCCGAGTGGAGTGAGTATAAAACAGAAAACGCCCCTCGGAGGTTTCTGTACACGGACGAAAGCCGTGCGCATCTGCCTCCTACTCGGACGCCTCTGCGTGCTTCCAATGTACGCGCCCGCGATGAATTTGTCAAGAAGGGAATGTGGAGAGCCGCGTCGGAACTGAAAAAAGGCCACCATATTGCAGTCGCATATGGCAATACGCCGGCGTGGGAGCAAATCGTCAAGATAGAACACTTGCCCGAAGAGCGGGTATACGACGTCGAGATAGAAGGCACGCACAACTTCGTCGCGAACGGCATCGTCGCGCACAACACCATCGTCTCCGGCGCCGGCACGTCGACGTTCTCCGGAGGCATCCAGTCAACCGCGCTCAACATCACGTCCACCTCGGCGACTTCTACGGGCGCGAACGGCTGGAACCTCTCTGCGGGGTGCTTTGCGGTAAACGGCACGTGCGTTGGAGGCGGAGGCGGCTCGGGCGACATCACCGCAGTCGGCTCCATGACATCGGGAGATGCGTTTGCAGATTCCGCCGCAGACGACGACTGGCTCGGCCTCGGCGTCTCCGCTGGCCGCATCGAATTTGACGATCTCGCGACTGACGAGGTGAATATATTGGGTGCGAACGTCGGCATCGGTTCAACCACGCCGTGGGGGAAGTTCTCCGTGCAGGGAGACAGCGGACAGACCAACCCCATCTTCCAAGTCGCCTCGTCATCTGTTGGAACCTCCTTCCTCACGATTGCCGGAGATACGGGCAACGTCGGCATCGGGACGACGACGCCATCGTATAAACTCACGGTGAGCGGTAACGTAAACATCGACAATGCCGACCCGTACCTGATCTGGACAGAAAACGATCAGGGCGCGAACGGAAAGATTTGGGATGCATTTGCATCTGCTGGGACTCTCAATTTCCGCACAGTTAACGATGCGTACACAGACGCAACGAATTGGATGACTGTCACCAGAAGCGGTCAGACCGTCAGCAAAGTGGTATTCCCCAATGGCAACATCGGCATCGGGACGACGAGTCCGGTGAGCAAACTGTCGGTGTTGGGTGAAAGTGCCTTTGCAGGGGGTGCGAGTGTTGGTATTGGATACGCAGGGACGGCGGCTCCAACGGGAGGGTTAATAATTCAAGGCAACGTCGGCATCGGGACGACGACGCCAGGCGCCACGTTCGCGGTAGCCGGCGCCGGCTACTTCACCGGCAACATTCAAGCGGACGGCAACGTCAACGTCGCTTCCGGCAAATGCTTCTCGGTCAACGGCGTGTGCATCGGGTATGTGAAGCGACTTGCGGCGATTTATGCGACTTCCACTCCGGGTTCCAACGTCTCGGTCGTCTTCGGCGCGAGCGGCCCCACCTTCTCCGCAGGCACGCTCACCCTCCCCGCAACCACAACCGAAATAGTGGTCGAAACGTGGGGCGGCGGCGGCGGCGGCGGCGGCGCTTTCGATACAGCCAACAACGCCGGTTCCGGCGGCGGCGGCGGCGCGTATGGGAGGAAACTCATTACCGCGCCAAGCGGCACCTACTACTACACCGTCGGCCCGGGTGGCACCGGCGGAGCGGCTCAAGCAGAAGGCGGACTTGCTACCAGCACTTGTTTTGGCGTCAGCAACGCCGCCACCGATTGTAGTCAAAGCGTACTGGTTAAGGGCGTCGGCGGCGGCGCCGGACACACAAATGGCGCCGCCGGCGGGACGGGTGGCGCGGCGAGCCAGAGCACCGGTGATGTTACTATTTCCGGTGGGAACGGCAACATCAACTTTAATATCCAGGCATCTCCGGTGTATAACATCGGCGGTGCCGGTGGCACCGGCGCCCAAGGCGGCTCCGGCGGACAGGGCTCGGCCGGCGCGGGCTCGGCCGGCGGTGCGTTTGGCGGCGGCGGCTCCGGCGGTGGCACCACAAACGGCACCGGATTTGCCGGCGGCGCGGGCGGCGCGGGCGGCATCGTCATCACCGTCTATGCCACCTCCTCGCCGACCGCCGCGGGCAACGACTACGCCGAGATGTTCCCGGTCTCGAATCCTTCGATTGACGCGGGGAATATTGTGGCGGTTGATGTGGGCGAGCCTGTTGCAATGAAACTCGCGACGTCCGCGGAGGATGCGCCGCTCGCTGGCGTCATCTCCACCAACCCTGGCCAGGTGCTCGGCGACATCAATGCCGCCGGCGAACGGCCGGTAGCTCTCGCCGGCCGCGTACCTACAAAGGTCAACTTGGAGAACGGTCCCATCGCTATCGGCGACCGCATCGGGCTCTCCTCGGTGCCGGGCGTGGGCAAAAAAGCGACCATCTTTGAGGACAGTATCGGCGTTGCGATGGAGAGCTACAACGGTTCGGATAGTTCAGTGCGAGGTTCCGTGACGGTATTTCTCAATCTTCAAAGAGGCATCAGCGTCGGTCAGATCGGTGCGGAGCTTTTGGCAGATCACGCAACCTCGACGAGCGGCTTCGACTTCGTCGGCACTCTCCTCGACACGCTCGGCAAGCGCCTCGGTCTATCCGCTGTAGCGACCTCGACCACGGACATGGCGTCAACATCAGCCGTCTCCGCGGTCTCTACTCCAGCCATGAGCGGGGTAGACGGTTTCTTCTCCGCACTCTTCGCGCGGCTGACGCAGTGGCTTGCGGACGCGGCGAACGGGATAGGGGAGGTGTTCGCCCGCGTCTTCAATGCGAGCGAGAAGATATGCGTGGACGGGGAGTGCCTCACCGCGGAAGATATTCGTAATCTGAAGCAGATTGCGGGCATAGCCGTCAGCCGGCGGCCCGCGGCAGATCCAGGCTCCGGGTCGGCTACAAGCTCCGGGCTGAAGGCTGAAGGCTCTGATACTGACGCTCCGGTCATAGAAATGTACGGCGAGCCAGAGGTGAGCGTGTCCGTCGGTGCCTCCTACGTCGACCGGGGAGCCGCCATCGCGGGGTCCGAGGAAGACCGGCTTCTGCGGCTCATCACGACGGTGGACGGCGAGGAGGTCGAGGTTGTTTCCATAGACACCTCCGCGCCGGGCGAGCGCGTCGTCCGCTACCGCGCGACCGACCAAGCGGGGAACAAGGGAGAGGCGATGCGGACAGTCAACATCAACGATATCGGGAGTTCCGATCTCCCGACATCCGAGCCGATGCCTTCTCCGGAACCATCGGCTCCCGAACCGGCTCCAGAGCCCGTAGCCGCCTCCGCCGTCGGCGGGACAGAGTCCGCCTCTGGCGAGACACAGCCCGCTGAAAGCTCCGGCGAGCCACAGCCAGAGCCTGCGCCAGCACCTGCACCCGAACCCGTTTCTGAACCGACTCCGACCGCAGAGACTCCTGTCTCTGATAGCGCAGGCGGGGAATAGCGGGATGTGGTATAACTTCACCATGAAGAATCCGCGATACGCAGAGCAGGTGAAAGAAATCGTTGAAAAGTTCGACCCCTACGGCTCGAACCGCTATTTTCTCTTTGGCTCTTCCGTTCGGAAAGAGAAATTCCACGACATCGACCTTGGGGTTGTCGGCAATCGGTCTTCGCGAAAGAAACTGTCGGAGTTGCGGGATCGCTTCTATGATTCCGGCATCCCATACAAGGTTGATGTTGTCGATTTTGACGATGCGGACGCTGATTTCAGAGAATACGTCCTGCACAACGAGCCAGTCGTATGGATACGATAGCGCAGCGTACCGCGACGCGATTTGCAAGAGCGATTGCCGCTCTTGAGAACGCCCTCAAACTCGGAGAATTGCCGGAACACGCGGAGCGCGACGCCGCCCTCCTCCGCTTTGAACTGGCCGCGGAGTTGATGCCGAAAGTTCTACAGCGTATTTTAAGCGAGCGCGGCGCGAACGTAACTCTGCCAAAAGATGTCGTACGCGCCGCGCGCGGCGCCGGAGTCGTCGACGAGGGGGAGGCATCCGTCTTGCTCGAGATCATAGACGACCGAAATAGAATGGTTCATGACTACAGTGAGGAGTATGCGCTCGAACTTTTGCAAAGAGTAAAAGGAAAGTATGCCCCCGTGTTTCGGGCATTGGCCGATAAATCTACTGAAGGAGCCGCCCCTTCGGATTCAACATCTTCGACAAGCTCAGGGCAAGCAAGCTCACCGCAAGCCATCCTTTGATCCCATTACTCCCTTTTAATCCCTTTATGTCCCTTCGAGTCTCCAGCGACCCGTACGGATACAAAAAACTGCTCGTCTACTCCAAGGCGGAAGAACTGCAACGCGCGTGCGCGGCATTTACCGCTGGATTTCCGAGGCAGAAGACTCTCGTAGCTCTCGCCGACCAAATGGATAGATCAGCTCGTTCAGTCAAACAGAATATCGTCGAAGGCTGGAAGCGGAATTCGACGCGAGAGTACTATGACTTCCTCGGTTTCTCCATCGGGGCGAACGCGGAACTGGAAGAAGATTGCGACGACATCATCAAGGGGATCTATCCCAGTCTAAGGGGAGAAATGGGAGAAAAGGGCTGGACGCTTGAGCGCGTCCAGAAAGAACCCTTTTATCCCCTTGATGCCCGTTTGCCCCCTTTAATCCAGCTGAAGCTCCGCGGCAAGGAACTCAACTTCCTCCTCACCAAGCTCCAAGATTCCTTGGAGGGCAAAATGTCTGCGGAGCATGGATTGTCTCTCGCCGATAAATTGAACCGCGCCGCGCGGACGGAGCACGAAAGGGACGAATGGCTCCGTAAAGAAAGGGAGAAATGGGAAGAAAAGGGGGAAAAGGGAAAAATGGGAGAAAGGGGCTGATATACTGGGTTCCATGATAAAAATCGCCATCAACGGGTTCGGGAGGATCGGAAGGGGATTCACGCGCGCCGTGATAGAAAGGGGGAAAATGGGAGGAACGGGGGAAATAGAGCTCGTCGCCATCAACGATCTCGCTCCGGCGGACAATCTCGCGTACCTTTTGAAATACGACACGGTGTACGGCCGCGCGGCGTTTCCGATCGCGTCGGAAGGAAGCGCGCTTGTAATCGACGGCAAAAAAATCCCTATCCTCGCGGAGAAGGATCCTTTGAAACTGCCGTGGAAGGACATGCGCGTGGACGTCGTCGTCGAGTCCACGGGGCATTTCACGACCGGGGAGAAGGCGAAAGCCCATCTCGATGCGGGAGCGAAGCGGGTCGTCATCTCCGCTCCCGGTAAAGGGGAAGGAGTGGAAACGATACTGATCGGCGCGAATGAGGAGAAATTCGGGACTTGCGACATCACCTCGAACGCCTCGTGCACGACCAACGCCGCTTCGCCTATCATCGGCATCCTAGACGAAGCGCTCGGCATCGAGCGCGCGCTTTTGAACACCGTACACGCGTACACAGCGACGCAGGCCATCGTCGACGGCGTCGCTCCGGACGACTTCCGCCGCGGCCGCGCGGGCGCCGCAAACATCGTGCCCTCGTCGACCGGCGCGGCGAAGGCGACGACGCTCGCGTTCGCGGGCCTCAAGGGAAAATTCGACGGCATCGCCGTGCGCGTGCCGGTCGCGTCCGGCTCCCTCGTAGACATCACATTCGTTTCCAAAAAGCCGACCAATGCGGAAGAAGTGAACGGCCTCCTGAAGAATGCCGCGGCGAGCGAGCGATGGAAGCGAGTGTTCGCGGTTTCGGAGGAGCCGCTCGTCTCGTCCGATATTCTCGGTTTGCCCTATGGCGCTATTGCCGACCTCGCGATGACACGTGTCGCCGACGGGACGCTCGTGAAAGTGCTCGCGTGGTATGACAACGAGATGGGGTATGTGCACACCTTGATTGAGCACGTCCTCGAAGTGGGAAAGCGCCTATAAACCATGCGCGTCTATCTGGCTGCTGATCATGGTGGATTCAATCTCAAGGAGGCTTTGAAGGCGCATCTCTTGACTCAAGGGCATGAGGTTATTGATGAAGGCGCAGACACGCTCGATCCGGCGGACGACTACCCCGATTTCATGTATCCAGCCGCACAAAAGGTAGCCGCGGACATGGATTCGCGAGGGATTTTTTTCTGCCGTTCGGGGGCAGGTGCGGCAATAGTCGCTAACAAGGTAAAAGGTGTCCGTGCTGTGGTCGCCCGTTCGGTAGAGGATGCGACGCATGCTCGGGAGCACAACGACGCGAATGTCGTCGCCCTTTCGAGCGATTCCCTGACGGCCGAGCAGGCGCGGGACATCGTCTCGGCGTTCCTCTCGACCCCTTTTAGCGGCGAAGACCGGCACCTCCGCCGCTTGAAAAAGCTCATCAAGATAGAACAAGGGGCATGAACGCCGAATCGGTCGAAATACTCCCCACGTGCGTGCCGCAGGGCGCCGCTGATCTCGCGGCGTGCGCCCGCGCGATACGGCCTTTTTCCTCGGAGATACACATAGACATAACGGACGGCATCTTCGCGCCTTCGCTCACGTGGCCCTATGCGAAACAGGGTGAGTTCGGCGACTTCGACCTTTCGGGCGCGGCGGAGCTTGTGAAGGAAGTCCACCTCATGGTGGAGGAACCGCGGAAGATCGGGATACAGTTCGCGAAAGCCGGCGCGTTCCGCATCCTCGGCCACGTCGAAGCGTTCCAGTCCGAGGAAGATGCGCACGGCGCACTCGATGCATGGAAGCGAAGCGGCGCGCGCGAAGTGGGCCTCGGCATTCTCATGGATACGCCCCTCGAGGTGCTGGAGCACCACCTGCTCATCGTGGACGTCGTGCACATGATGTCGATCGCCCGCATCGGAACGCAAGGCATCCCCTTCGATCCCCGCTCGATCGAGCGCATCGCGGAATTCCACGAGCGGCATCCGGAGATTCTCATCAGCGTTGACGGAGGGGTCGCAGGATCGAACATCGCCGACCTGGTTCGGGCGGGCGCTCGGCGCTTCGGCGTGGGGAGCGCTATCGCGAAAGCGGCGGATCCGCGGAAGGCATTCCACGCGCTCCAGACCCTCGCTGAAAACGCAACCCTGTAGTACCATCTGTTTTTGGCACAGGTATGGCGACGATGTTACTCATTCACGGCCCAAACCTTAACCTTCTCGGGAAGCGCGACGCGGCGCACTACGGCACGGCGACGCTCGCGGATATCGAAGCGCTCGTCGCGACGGAAGCGAAGAAAGCCGGGCTCGATGTCAAAGCCTTCCAATCCAACCACGAGGGCGCGCTCATAGACTTCATTCAGAAGGAATCCGCGAGCGCGTCCGGCATCATCATCAATCCAGGCGCGCTCACGCACGGGAGCTACGCCCTGCACGACGCGCTCGTCGACACAAAGCTCCCCGCCGTCGAGGTGCATCTTTCCGACGTCAGCTCACGCGAGGAGTGGCGCAAAGTATCGGTGACGGCTCCCGCCTGCGTCGGTGTTATTTCCGGCAAGAAAGAAGCTGGATATATTGAGGCAGTACAGAAGCTTGCTCGGCAATTGAAAGAGTCATGATCACGCCTGCGACAAAATTAACCGCGGTCCTTGGAGATCCGGTTACCCACAGCCTTTCTCCGCTTTTGCACAACGCGATCTATGAAAAAGAAGGAGTGGATGCCGTGTATCTTGCTTTCGGCAATCCTGAGGTCGAGCCGCTTATCGCAGCAATGCGTGCGCTTCCGATCCACCACGCGGCGGTGACGATGCCCCACAAGCAGACAATCATGCCGTTTCTCGATACGATTGATGAGGAAGCGCGGGCAATCGGAGCCGTTAACACCGTGATCAATCGTGACGGGAAATTACATGGCTACAATACCGATGTCGTCGGTGTCGCAAAAGCGCTTGAAGCAGTGCCGCTGAAGGGAACGAACGCGCTCGTTATCGGAGCAGGGGGTGCAGCGCGCACGGTCGTCTACCACCTTTCCCGCGAAGGTGCGAATGTATTCGTTCACAACCGGGAGGAAAAGCAGGCGAGAGAGCTGTGTGATGTATTCGGATGCACGGTCATCGGTGAAAGCGAGATCGCGAAAAGAGAGTACGGTCTCATCGTGAATGCGACTCCCATCGGCATGAGGCCCGACGTGGATTCTATGCCGGTCGCTGCAGAGATGTTGCATGCAGGCATTGCCGTCTTCGATCTCGTGTACTCCCCGCTCGAGACGAAACTGCTACGAACTGCAAAAGAAAAAGGCGCAAAACCCACCTCCGGCCTCATCATGTTCCTCGCGCAGGGCCTCGAGCAGGAGCGCTTGTGGCTCGGACGGGACATCGAACAGACCCCATACGAAAAACTCCTCGAGGAACACATCCGAATGCGCGACTCATAACGTCCCAATTTTCTTGATTAAACAGCGTTTTTTGCGTACTGTGCGTCCATGGACCTGAATTACACGGTCATAAAAAAACTGCCTCCTATCGAGGAGATCATCGCGCGCTACCCGCTCTCCAAAGAGGCGGAAGCGCGGATTGAGAAGGATCGCTCCGAAGTGCACGACATCATCGCCGGTCGCGATGATCGGCTTTTGCTCGTTGTCGGCCCATGCTCTGCGTGGCCCGCCGCGGCGGCGCTCGAATACGCAAAGCGCCTGAAAAAACTCTCGGATGCTGTTCACAAAAAGATAAAGATAGTCATGCGCGTGTACATACAGAAGCCGCGCACCATCAAAGGATGGCTCGGACCGGTGAATCAGCCCGATCCTTACAAGGTGCCGGACATCGCCGAGGGCGCCGCCTACTGCCGGGAGATGATGGTGAAGGTCGTCGAGCTCGGCGTCCCGATAGCCGACGAGGCTGTGTTCACGCACAACGCGAAAGGGTTCGCGGAACTTCTCTCGTGGATGGCGATCGGCGCCCGCTCGGTGGAGGATCAGGAACATCGCATCTTCGCTTCCGGCTCATATTGCGCGGTCGGCATGAAGAACAGCACGACGGGAAACATCGAGGTAGCCGTGCACGGCATCGTCGCGGCCCAGCACAAGCATCACGCCGTCTACGACGGCAACCAAGTGGAGACGAATGGCAACCCGTACGCGCACCTCGTCTTGCGCGGCGGGGAGACGGGCCCCAACTACGGCGTGGACGATCTCATGCGCGCCGACGCGCTTTTCAGGAAGCACAAGGTCAAGAATCCGGCGATCATCGTCGACGCGAGCCACGACAATTCCAAGGTGGACGGCGCGAAGATCCCGGCCCAACAAGCAATGGTGGTGAAGGAAGTCCTCGCGGTGCGAGGCGTCAATCCGGAGATCCGGAAGCTCGTGAAGGGCTTCATGGTCGAGAGTTTCCTCAAGGAAGGAAGCCAGAAGATCGAAGGGTTAACGCGAGAGACGATCGATCGCGAAGGCCTCTCCATAACCGACCCGTGTCTCGGGTGGGATGGAACGGAAAAACTCATTCGCGAGATGGCACAGCACAATGGCTAGCCTAAAAACACAGACGTTTTTCGCGGAGACAAAAGGAGGGAAATATCCCATAACGGTCGGCATGCGCTTGGAGAGAGAATTAGCCGTCGCGGTGAAGGGAGAGGCGCCATCGCGCGTCGCTGT
>Ga0156068_113_pt2 | contig 13234 bp, 15 predicted proteins | sample RifCSPlowO2_02_FD_107721 | JGI IMG/M metagenome (GOLD analysis project Ga0156068, IMG submission 107721) | Candidatus Kaiserbacteria bacterium RIFCSPLOWO2_02_FULL_59_19 | reverse complement strand
ACGACGTGATGGATTTCGCCGACGAGTACCAACGCAACATCGACATTCTTGAGGGCCGCTAGCCTATTTGATTGTGTGCACAGGTGAACAAATATCCAATACCATGCGATATGCTTCATGGAATGAACGGGGAGAGAGGCAAGAGAGACCTGTTTGACATTCGGACCGGAAAGGAGTTGCTTGTCGCACTGCTCTTGGGAGGCGGCATGTTAACGCTTATGGGCACGGCTCCGTGGTTGCTGGCGGCGGGAATTCCGGCCGCAATGATGCTGAAAGACTCCCCCAAGAACCGTCGGAAGCTAAGTTACTCTTGGTGGTACGCGAAGAAGCGGAAATATATTTCGGCAGTGCCGAGGAGCGGAAAGACGCTCATCGAATTGACCGAGGAAGGCAAGCGCGTTGCCGCCATGCATCTCCTGAAAATGAGGGCGCACCAGGCAAGCCGTCCGAAGACGTGGGATAGAAAATGGCGCCTGATCCTCTTCGATGTGTCTATGGAAGATCATCTCAAACGGAATGCCTTTCGGCATCTCATCAAGCGCCTCGGTGCGATCAAATTACAACAGAGCGTGTGGATATATCCCCATGATTGCTCCGAAGAAATATCGTTTCTCGTGAAGGTGCTCGGTTTTGACGAGAGGCAGGTTCGCGTCGTTGTCGCGGAAACCATAGGGGACGATAGGGCGTTTCGTCGGCATTACAAAGTGTAGGGCTGTATGAGGATTTGTTCAGCTGTGCATACATTCATACAGATATGAACGTCGGTATTCGCGGGCGTTCGCGCGTCCAAGATGCCGGCGCCATCAGGGGCGGCACGATGCTCGCGCATACACTCGTTCCTTGCGGGCGTCTCATTTTTGGTGTAGAAATGGCTGGATGAAAAAGGAGATACATCCCAAGGATTATCGGCCGGTCATTTTCGAGGATTCCACGAGCGGGAAGCGTTTTTTGATCGCCTCGACGGTCGCGACGACGAAGACCGACACGTGGGACGGAAAGAAATACCCCGTGTTCAATGTCGAGATCTCCAGCGCATCGCACCCGTTCTACACGGGGCTGGCAAAGACCATCGACACCGCGGGCCGCGTCGAGAAGTTCAAGAAGCGGGCCGCCGCGGCGAGAACCTCAAAGTCGAAGAAATAACGATACTCAAAGCGCCACCCCGCCTGGCGCGGGGCGGCGCTATACTTATGCTATGAACGGCCAGAAGCTCAACCCATTAGAGTACGGCGACGACCATCGCGTGTCGTATCTCGTTGAGGAATGGAAACGTCTCACGCAGGCGGAGATGGATGCGCAGGAGCTAACGGAAGTCGATCCGTCGATGAAAGCGCTTGCTGAAAAAGAGCTCGAAGACATCACTCTCCAAAAAAATGCGCTCCTCGCGCAAATAGAGTCTGTCGTCGGCAAGGAAAACGAACGCGAGTGGCCCAACGAAATTGTCTTGGAAGTGCGGGCCGGCGTGGGAGGCGACGAAGCCGCGCTCTTCGCCGAAGAACTCGCGCAGATGTATCTGAAGTACGCCGAAGCGCGCGGATGGCGGCGCAGGCCGCTCGAAGAATCGCACTCGGCGCTCGGCGGCTACAAGGAGGCGCAATTCGAGATCAAGGGAGAAAATTGCTATCGCGAGCTCCGGTTCGAAACGGGCATCCACCGCGTCCAGCGCATACCGGCGACGGAAAAGCAGGGCCGCATCCACACTTCGACCGCCTCCGTCGCCATTCTCCCCATCTACAAGCGCACGAAGGTGGAGATCAATCCGGGCGACCTCGAGATAGAAACCTCGCGTTCGGGAGGCGCGGGCGGGCAGAACGTCAACAAAGTGGAAACGGCGGTGCGCATCGTGCACAAGCCGACCGGCATCGACGTGAAGTGCACCTCGGAGCGCTCGCAGGCGCAAAACAAGGAGAAGGCGATGAAGCTCCTCGCGAGCAAGCTTCAGCAGGCGCAGGACGAGGCGGCGGACCGCGCGCGCGCCGCGGAGCGCAAGGCGCAGGTGGGCACCGGCGACCGCTCGGAGAAGATACGCACCTACAATTTCCCGCAAGACCGCATAACAGACCACCGCATCAAGGAATCGTGGTCGAATATCGCACGGGTGATGTCCGGCGGCATCGGGCCTATACTCGATGCGCTTCGGAAAGCCGAAGAAGAAAATTCTGTTGCGGGATAACTCCGCATTTGTTAGTATCTTCCGAATGCTTGCTGATATACAAACGCTCTTCGACGCCGGCGCGCATTTCGCGCTTCCGCGCTCGCGCCGCCATCCGAGCGCTTCTTTGTACCTCTTCGGCACGAAAGACCGGACCGACATATTCGACCTGGAGGAGACCGAACGCCGCCTCGAGGCGGCGCGCGCGTTCGTCCGCTCGCTTTCCGGAAAAAGCCTCTTGTTCGTGGGCGGCAAGCACGAAGCGGTCGAGGCCGTGAAGGCGGCGGCCGCGAAGGCGGGCGCGCCCTATGTCGCCGGCCGGTGGATCGGAGGCACGCTCACTAACTTCAAGAATATCCGCAAGCGCATCGACCGCCTGCAAAAGCTCATGGATGAGCGCGAACGGGGCGAGCTGGAAAAGTACACCAAGCGCGAGCGCCTGCTCATCGACAGGGAGATCGACGAGCTTTTGGCGCGCTTCGGCGGGCTCGTGAGCATGGCCGAACTCCCCGGCGCGCTCTTCGTCGTCGACACGCGCCACGAAGACACGGCGGTCAGGGAAGCGAACCAGCTCGGCATCCCCGTCGTCGGCCTTGCGAGCTCTGATTGCGATTTCTCGCTCGTCCAGTATCCCGTTCCCGCGAACGACACCTCCGTGAAGAGCGTGCGTCTCGTGTGCGGAGAGATCGCGGATGCATATCTAGAGAGTAAAAAGTCCGAGATCCGAGATCCGAAATCCGAAAAAAAGGAACCTTGAATTTTTCTCACATTTCGAGATTCAAGCCTTTTCGCATTTCGTGCTTCGTGCCTCGGATTTGTTAGAATAGCACGTATGGCCGTATCTAATGATCTGAAAAGGCTCCGTGAAGAGACGGGCGTTTCCGTCATGCAGTGCAAAAAGGCGCTCGAGGAGGCTGGCGGCAACATCGAGAAGGCGAAGATCATCCTGCGCAAGGCGAGCGTGTCGATCGCGTCCAAAAAGGCCGATCGCGCCCTCCGCGCCGGCGTCGCGGCGGCGTACACCCACGCGGGAGGAAGCGTCGTGGGTGCGGTCGTTCTCGCCTGCGAGACCGATTTCGTCTCGAAAACGCAAGAGTTCGGGAAACTCGCCTACGAGCTCGCCATGCACGTTGCGGCGATGGACCCTGTCTTCCGCTCGCGCGAAGACATTACGGAAGCCGATCTGAAAACGGCGCGGGAGGTGTTCGAGAAGGAAGCGGAGAGCGTGCCGGAAGCCGCCCGGCCTAAAGCCATGCAGGGAAAGATCGACAAGTATCTTTCGGAACGGGTGCTTCTCGAACAACCCTACGTGAAAGACCATTCGATCACGATCCGCGGGCTCCTGGACGCCGCCGTGCAGAAATTCGGCGAGAAGGTGGAGATCGTGCGCTTCGAGCGGCTGTCGGTCAAATAGTATGATGCTCGCATTCCCGCTCTTTCTTTGTTCGCTTCTTGGCATCGCCGGACTCTTCGCGCTCAAAGAGTGGGAGAGCCGCCGGGACCGGGTCGTCTTTCCCGCCCTGCGCCGCGCGATGGACGCGCATACCCTTCGCCTCGTCGAACTGCTCGCGGCGCTTCAGGCCGATATCGAGAAGCTTCCGCCGGAGATCGCGCATGCCTCCCGGCTCGCCGTCCATGAATCCGCGCTCGCGGCGGCCAGCCTCCTCCGCTTCCTTTCCGTGCAGGCCCACGCGCTCGCCGATCTCGTCTCGCACAAGCACGCGTTCAAACGGCGTGCGCCACGCTCGGAGTTCCTGAAAAAAGTCATCGAACACAAGAACGGTGGAGGCGAGCGCAACGAGTAATGCGCTCCTCGGGTCGCGTTTTTGCCTGCTGGCAAAACGCTCCCGCTCGGCCCGGCCTGCGCGAAGACCCTCGAAGCGCATTACTCGCTGTGCTCTTGAGAAGGAAGGATAAAAAAGGCAGAATATGCCTGCGCCGCCCTAGCTCAACGGCAGAGCAACTCTTTTGTAAAGAGTAGGTTCCGAGTTCGAATCTCGGGGGCGGCTCACGTTTTATCTGTCTGTTGGCGTCGAGGTCGCGGCTTTTTTCAGGGCCGCGAGCTGGGGGAGGATCGTCTCGATGTCCTCGATCTTCTTGAAGCCGTACCGCACCGTGTCGTTGATGACGAGCGCGGGCAGGGTGTCGCCGACGTCGTGTATCTGGACGAGCGTCTGAAGGGCGGAGAGGTCGAGGTTGTAGTCGAAAGAGTAGACGCGCAGGGAGGGGTACGTTTCCGAAAGCGCGGTAAGCACGTAGCCCTGCTCCTCGCACTCGGGGCAATCGCCCGCGTTTGAATAGAAGTAGAGGATGAAGACGGGCTTCAGGCCGCACTTGCGCGAGACCTGTTGCATGAGGAGCAGGTCCTTGATCTGCAGGAGCGTGTAGTAGCGTTTGAGGCGCACAAGCTCGTCCTGATCCACGTTGCCCTGCCCCTCGAGGTAGGCGAGCCGCTCGCCGAGGGGCTGTATTTCCTTCGAGAGGACGGAATTCTCCGAGATGTCCCGGCAGGAATGTCCGGCGAGGAGATCGAACTGGGTTTCGAGCGAGAGGATGTCTATCGAGATTGAATCCTGCGCGGTGCGGATCTCGGCCGCGCGCCGCCCGTTGAAATAGGTGCTCGCCCAAAACGCCGTCGCGAATATGGCGGCGGTGATGAGGAGCGCGACCGCGTAGTTGTGCCAGCGCGCGCGGCGCGTATTCACGATGGGTTCTTCGGGCATACGGCGCTATCTCCACGAAACGCCGGTCTTGAAGACGGCGCGCACGAGGGCGGTCCCGAGCCACAGGGGGACGAGCAGGCTGTAGAAAAGGACGAAGAGCGGCGTGCCGAGGGGAAGGGTTTTCTTGCCTCCTATCCGCGAGCCGGTGCCGACGAGGACGAGAATGAGCGCGACCGCGATCCAGACGAGGAACCACATCGCGCTGGTGTTCACGTAGTACAGCTCCAGCGACGGATGGGGAAATAGTCCCGTGAGTTCGATGCGGGTGTAGGTTGCGATTATCGCGTGCGCCGCCGAGAGGACGATGCGGGCGAAGAAGTAAAGCGCCGCGCCGATCGAGACGAGGGCGAGCGGAAGCACCAGTATGCCGAGGTTGCCGTACGCGCGGTTCGCGAGCATGTATCGGTAGTCCGCCGCGTTGCGCAGGAATCCGTACGTCCAGCGCACGCGCTGGTTGAAGAGCTGGCGGAGCGTGCGCGGCGCCGTCGTGTGGACGGCCGCGCCGGGAGCGTTCGCGATGAGGTGCCCCGCGGCCTGTATCCGCAGGGCGAGCTCCATGTCTTCCGTGGAGTGCCCATGCCGCCATCCGCCCAGCTCGCGCACGACGGAGGCGCGGAATACCGAGAAGGGGCCGGGGGCGACGAAAGCGCTGCCGAGCGCGGAGAGCATGAAGCGGTTGAACACGCTCAAGCGGTATTCGACGTTCTGCATGTGCTGGAGGATCGTCTCGGGCGCGCGCACGTGGATGCCTGGCGTGACGGCGGCGACCTCCCGGTTCTCGAACACGCGCGCGATGCGCCGGAGCGCCCGCGCATCGACGACGGAATCCGCGTCGAGACAGCCGATAAGCTCGGCGTTCGTATGCTCGAGCGCGAGGTTCATGGCCGTGTGCTTTCCGCCGTTTTCTTTGGCGAAGACCCGGACAGGGATGCCTCTCCTCACTCCCTCCAGCGAACGGGCGATCGCAAGCGTGCGGTCGCGCGATCCGTCGTCGACGACGATAAGCTCCAGGCGTCCCGCCGGATATTCGAGCGCGAGCAGGGATTCGAGCGTGGAGGCGACGCCGCGCTCCTCGTTGAAGCAGGGGACGACGATGGCGGCCGAAGGGAGAGCCGGCTCCGGAGCGGCGCTTGCGCCGCGCTTCGCCCGCGCGGCCCGGCGCTCCGCGCGCTTCTCGAGGAAGGAAACCAAAAGAAACACCTCGAAGTAGAGGGAGGCGAAGAGAAGCGCGTACGTTACGACGTCCATGGCGGAGCGGAGCATTATAACCCAGAACCCATCTCAAAATAAACCGCCCTATGAAAGGAACGAACAGCTTGGCTACTGCGGCCGCATTTCCGCGGCTGCGAATCCGAACGGCTCGGACTCGCCGTGTCCCGGACACGCCTCGTCCTGCGCCGCGGCTTCTCGCTCGCGGAAATGCGCCCTCGCTACGCCATTTATTCTACTTCGCCGAATACCCCGCAGCTTGCTGCGGGGATGAAGGCGTGAGTAGAACCCTTCGTAGCTTTAGCGAAGTAGGGTTGGCGGCTACGAAGAATTCCGCAGATACCTCGCAGCTTGCTGCGAGGAGCTTCATTTTGAGATGGGTTCTGCTAGCGCAGTGAGAGAAGCGAGAAGGGCCCTCGGTTCCGAGCGCGGCGATGATGGAAAAATCGCGCTACCGCAGAGCCGCGCCGCACTGTTCGACCGTCGCCCGTTCGAGCTTCTTGTGCAGTTCGTCCACTTCGGCGTTCGTGAGCGTCTTCTCCCGCGAACGGTAGACGATGCGGTAGGTATAACTCACCTTGCTCGCGCCGAATTTTTCGGCATCCTCGTACGTATCCGAGAGCTTTACTTCTTCGACGATATCGTCTCCCACCGTCTCGCGGATGAGGTCGAAGTAATTGTTCGGCACGAAATCGCTTTTGACGACGAACGAGATGTCGCGAATGATCCCGGGATACTTGCTCACCTCCCGGTACGTTTGTCCCAATCGCAACTGCTTAACGACCCGCGGGTCTTCCGACCACAGGAGCCGGATATCGGGCAGTTCCATGCTCATGATGGCGAAGCGCTCGAGGCCGAACCCGAACGCCCAGCCGTTGTAAACGCCGGCATCCACCCCGAGTTTTTCGAGCACCGAACTTTTGACGACCCCACTGCCAAGTATTTCCACCCAGTCGTTTCCTTTTTTCATCTCTATCTCGGTCGAGGGGTGCGTGTAGGGGAACGTCTCTTCGTGGAAGCGGTACTCTATCGTCTCGCCAAAAACCGACTTCACGATCGTCGCCTCGACGTCCTGCAGGTCTTCCAGTCGTATCGTCTTTTTCTCTTTCGGGCAGAGATACAGGGCGTCTATCTGGTGGAAGACGTTCATGTGCGTCTTGTCTATCTCGTCTTTTCGGTACACCTTGCCGTAGGAAAAGACGCCGATGTCCTCGCCTCTTGCGAGGCGCTCCTTCACGTCGTCGAGGCCGAGATAGTAGTACCACATCACGGTCGTGTGGGGCCGCAGTATGTGGGCGTCATCGGTGTAGTACGTGTCCGATGTGCTTCGCGCAGTATGATTTTCGGCGAAATCGAATAGATCGAACGCGACATCCGTCGGGACTATCTCCGGAGTGCGTATCACGTCGAACGTCTTAAAATCCCGTATCGACGTTATTCTCCCGACGAGCTCTTTGATGGGGCTTCCTTCGGTGCGCGAGAGGTCGGGCATGCCGAGGTAGCGCTTTATGCGCGCGGTTTCGGCGTCGCTCCGGCGCTCCAGCGCATGCAGGATTTTTTTCTCCTCGTCCCCAGAAATGACGTATTCGCTCATGCCGCGTCTTTTTACGATATCCAGACATACTACACACCCCCGTTGATTTTCACTAGAGCATGTTTGGAAACCCGGGTTCCCGAGACGAAGCGTCGCAGTCCGAAGGTTCGCCGCGCAGGCAGGGAGGGGTTTCCAAACATGCTCTAGCCAACCGGTCCTTTTTTTGCTACACTGAATAGACGAACAATGGCTAAAACTAAAGCAAAAAAGGTCAAAGAAATTGCCCCTAAAATGGGGCAAACTCGTTCAGCAGGATCGTACGGGGCGAGTGACATTACGGTTCTTGAGGGGCTGGAGGCCGTGCGGCGGCGGCCTGGCATGTACATAGGGACGACCGGGAGCGCGGGCCTGCACCATCTCGTCTGGGAAGTGTTCGACAACTCGCGCGACGAGGCGATGGGAGGGTTCGCGAACGACATCGAGATCGCGCTCCTGCCAGGCAACCGCGTGCGCGTCGCCGACAACGGCCGCGGGATTCCCGTTGACATCCACCCGAAGACGAAAGTCTCCGCGCTCGAGACCGTGATGACGAAGCTCCACGCCGGAGGAAAATTCGGCGGGGAAGGATACAAAGTCTCCGGCGGCTTGCACGGCGTCGGCGTCTCGGTCGTCAACGCGCTTTCGGTTTCGGTGCGCGCCGAGGTACATCGCGACGGCGGGAAATACGCGCAGGAGTACAAAGACGGCGGCAAGCCCGTCTCGAAGGTGAAGAAGATCGGGGCCTCCGGTCTCCACGGCACGATCGTCGTCTTCGAGCCCGACCCGAAGGTTTTTCCCGAGCGCGAATTCAATTGGGAGACCATCGTCTCGCACATGCGCCAGCAGGCGTATCTCGTGAAGGGCCTTCGTATCTCGATCATCGACCTTCGCAACGCGGAGGATGCGGCAAGGACGGTCCTTAAGGGATCCCAAGGACCGTCCTTGCCGCAGTTCGAGGGTGTCTTTTACCTCCGTGAGCTCGGCATCGACGCGCCCTCAATGACCTTCTACTTCGAGGGCGGCCTGCGCTCGCTCGTCGCGTTCCAAAACCGGCATCTTGAGTCCATCCACAAGAACGTTTTCTACGCGGAGAAGGAGCAGGACGGCGTGCAGGTTGAGATCGCACTGCAGTACGTTGACGACGTCTCCGCGCGACTCTCGGCGTTCGCCAACAACATCTACAACGCCGAGGGCGGCATGCACGTGACGGGATTCAAGGCGGCGCTCACGCGCACCCTGAACGCGCAGGTGAAGAACGGGAGCAAAGAGAGCGAAACATTCACGGGCGACGACGTGCTGGAAGGCCTCACGGCGGTCGTCTCCGTCAAGATGCGCGAGGTGCAGTTCGAGGGGCAGACGAAATCGAAATTGGGGAGCGTGGAGGCGCGTGGCGCGACCGAGGCCGTCTTCAGCGAAGCGTTCGGGAGATTCCTCGAGGAACATCCCGACGACGCGCGCGCGATAGTCGGCAAGGTCGCGCTCGCGATGAAGGCGCGGAAAGCCGCGAAGGCGGCGAAGGATTCCATACTGCGCAAGGGCGCGCTCGACGGGATGACCCTTCCGGGAAAGCTCGCGGATTGCCAGACGAAGCGCGCGGAGGAGGCCGAGCTTTTCATCGTCGAGGGGGATTCCGCGGGCGGCACGGCGAAGATGGGACGCGACAGGCGCATTCAGGCCATACTGCCCTTGCGCGGAAAGATACTCAACATCGAGCGCGCGCGGCTCGACAAAATGCTCTCCTCGGAGCAGATAAAGAACCTCGTCGTCGCGCTCGGGACCGCGATCGGCGACATTTTCGACATCGCCAAATTGCGCTACCACAAGGTCATCATAGCGACCGACGCCGACGTGGACGGCGCGCATATCCGCACGCTCCTCCTCACGCTCCTCTACCGCCACTTCCGCCCCGTCATAGACGGCGGCTACATCTACATCGCACAGCCGCCGCTTTTCAAGATAAAGAAAGGGAAGGAGATTTTCTACGCGTATTCCGATGCCGAGCGCGTGAAGATAGCCGGCAAAGAAATGGAGGTGGAAGAAGTTGACAGTCAACAATTGACAGTTGACGGCGGGGAAGAAATTGAAAGCTCGAAGCCAGCAGCTAGAAGCTCGAAGCTATCCATTCAACGGTACAAAGGTTTGGGCGAGATGAACGCGGAGGAGCTATGGGAGACGACCATGGACCCGGCGCGGCGCATCCTGAAGCAGGTGACGGTAGAGGACGCGCAGGAGGCCGACAAAATATTCGACATGCTCATGGGCACCGACGTCCCGGCGCGCAAATCGTTCATCCAAAGCCACGCAAAAGAAGCGACGCTGGATATCTGAATAGCTTTCAGCTTTCAGCTTTCAGCTTTCAGCTTTCAGCTGACAGCTATCAATATGCGTACGGGTAGTACGCGGAGTAGGGAGACTGCTGGTAGTACTCTCCGCCGTAGTACTGCGGAGAGTACGGCTGGTACGCATAAGGGTACTGGCCGTACGAGGAGTATGGATAGTAGGCCGAGGAGTATTGCGTTTGGTACGGCATCGCCCCGTAGGGAGAGTACGGATAGTTGCCCGCCTGACCGGTGGGCAGGTAGTTGTACGCATCGTTGTAGTTGTAGTAAGGCGCGTTAAGGAACTGGCTAGCGTAATTGTTGCTCTGGTTGGCGTCGGGAGTGGTGATAGAGACGGTGAACACTCCGGAGACGGCCTGCGAAAAGCGCAGGGTCGATACGATGTGCGAGCCAGGCGCGAGTGGACTTTGGGCAGGCGATGTGTACGCATACCCCGATCGGGTCGGGAGGCTGGCGGAGAAGTGGTACGCGCCGCTTGAGGAGCCGCCGACGTTCGCGATGTCGAAGACGGCGGCGCCGTTGCCGTAGCCGTCGGAGGTGACGGAGACAATGCGCACAGAGAGATCGGCGGGCGTTCTAGCAACTGGCGGCGGCGCAGGGACCGGGGAGGGTGTCGGCGCGGGGGGTTCGGGGGCCGGCGCGGGCGCGGGAGCTTCAGCGGGCGTTATCGTCACCGTCGCGCTTCCCTGCGCCTGCTGTGCCGCTTGCCCCGCGCCTGCTTGCGGTGAGCTTGTCGAATCCGTCGACGTGGCGTTCGGCATAAAGACGATGGAGACGGGAACGTCGAGCGCACCATCACTCCCCAGGAAGGGAGTCAGTGAGATTTCCTTGGTCGCGCTCGCGAGGGTGAACGCGGCGCCGCAGGGGATGCTCATGTTGCCAGAAGGTCCGGGCGTCTGGAATTGGAGTCCGCTCCGGCACTGGTAAAGGAATGCGTACGTGCCCTCGACCGGCTCGTTATACTTCCACGAAACGTCGAAGGGAACGCCGGAAACAGCCCGCTCCGGCGCCGAGACCTCGATCGCGCTCGCTCCTCCGCCGAAGAGGGAAGAGAGCCACGTGCGGGAAATTCCCGCGAGGTGGACGAGCCCCCAGATGACGACGACGATGAGGATGATGAACCCGACTATCGCGAGGATGTTGGAGAGGAGGCTCGCTCGCGGTTCTTCCGCCGGGTACGGCGTCCGCGGAGCGCTCTGCGGGATGTCAGCCATATAATGTACTATGCTACTACATATTCTCGCATTGTCAAGGTATCGAGGGTTTCGACGAAGAGACGAGACGAAGGACCGTCCTTCGTAGACGAAGGACGGTCCTTCGTCTTTTAGGGGATTGACAAGGGGTAAATTATAGTGTACCGTTTCGCCTTCATGGCAGATTTCTCTCTAGCGCCCAGACGCGCTCCCGCGCCGGTATTCGCGGCCGCGACTATCGTCATTTTCTTTCTCTCGCTTTCGGCCGCCGACTCGGTCGGCTTCGTGCCGTGCTATCTCGATAGTTCGTGCCGCGATTCGGTCGCTCTCTCGCAACTTCCAGAACTTGGAACGGATATCGAGGCTAAACCTCAATCCGGCGGGGAGGCCGCTGTTCTGCCCGAGCGGATACTTATTTCGGCCATCGGTCTCGACCTCCCGGTCCAGAATCCGCAGACGCGCGACATCGCGGCTCTCGACGAACGCCTCAAGGAAGGGCCGGTGCGCTATGTGGATTCCGCGCGGCTCGGCGAGAAAGGGAACGTCCTCGTCTTCGCGCACACTTCGCACCTGCCTGTCATCAGGAATCAGATGTACAAGGCGTTCAACAGGGTTCCGGAGCTCTCGCCGGGCGATGCCATCACGGTGCAGGGCGGCGGGCGCTCCTACGTCTACAACGTAACCTCGTTGCGGAAGGCCGACGCGAGCGACGCCGTCATCGACCTCTCGCCGACCCTGGGGCAAAAACTCACGCTCGTCACCTGCGACACGCTCACGGGGAAGAGCGCGCGCTATATCCTCGAAGCCGACTTCGTTGCGGCACTGTAACGACAAAGCAGTATGCCTAAAACCGTAACGATCATCAGCGTACTCATCATATCCGCGCTTCTTGCGCCCGCGTCCACATGGGCGTGCGGCTACGGCTACGACTGCTATGCATACGAGTACCAGCCGATCGGATATTCGACATATGTCGCGGAGCCCGGGTACACCGGCTCTCCCGGGCCGGGCGGCTACGGCGCGTACTTCGCGAGCCCCGGCTACTCCGGCTCTCCCGCTTCGAGCGGCTTCGGAGCATCGGGTGGATACGGCGCTCCGATAGGGTATCCGGCGTCCATCGGCTATGGAGTCCCCATCGGCTATTCCCAGACGATCGGCTATCCCGTTCCCATCGGATACCCTGTCTCTATCGGCTACGCCGCTCCGATCGGATACGCGCAAACGATCGGCTACGCGGCGCCCATCGGCTATGCCGCGCCCATTGGATATGCGGCGCCGATCGGGTATGCGGTAGACATCGGCAAACCGATAGATATCGGCTACGCCGTCGATATAGGCTACTGACCCTGCCCGCTTTTCTCAAGCGATTCTTTGAGCGCCACAAGCGCCTTCATCGTCGCCACACCTTCCTTCTGGACTTGTTGCACTGCTTCCATCTCGCGCGCTTCCTCATGCACCGCTTCCGCGAGCATGATGCCGAGGATGTCTGCTTGGAGCGCTTCCGGAAGCTGCTTCATGCGGCTCGCCAAAAAGTCGTGCGCTTCAGCTTCTTTCCCCGTGCTCACGAGCTCCGCAAGCTTCTCATATGTATCTGCGACGATGTTCGATATCATAACTAGGGCAGTAGAGTGGCTTTGTTGATGCGGTGACTGCCAAAAATCAAGAAAACAATTCTTTCAAGGATAGACGCGAAAATAGTTGAACCGCGCCCGCCTGCCTTCCTTTCAGCGTCGCTCAAGAAGTCGTCTCGAAGGGAGTCCGCTTGTGCAGGATTGAGCCGCCCGTATTTTTTCTTGAATTTATCCTGCGAAAGTTTATCTTTTTCCGTGTTCCATCTCGTTTGCAAAGCAGTATCAGTTATCTTTGCTCTCCGGCTTTCAACGTCGGTCGCTGAAGTCACTTGCTCCATGCCTTCCAGCTCAACCTTCTTCCCGCCCCACACTTCTTGGGAAAGTGCGGCAATAAAATCCGCACGCGGCCGGATGGTGTTCATGAGTACAAGGCCGATGATGTTGATATTCTTGTTTATTTCTTTCACGACCGTT
>Ga0156068_133_pt1 | contig 14584 bp, 19 predicted proteins | sample RifCSPlowO2_02_FD_107721 | JGI IMG/M metagenome (GOLD analysis project Ga0156068, IMG submission 107721) | Candidatus Kaiserbacteria bacterium RIFCSPLOWO2_02_FULL_59_19 | reverse complement strand
GACGTACGCTCTCAACGACGTACCGACTCCCGAAGATTTCTCGTTCGCTCTCGAAATAGGCTATCTGCCGGGGGTGACAGATAACCTCGGATACACTGCGCAAGAGACCATCGAAGACACCATCGGCAGGAAATTCAAAGACGAGGAGCACGTATACTCGTCGCTTTTTGTTTTTCTCGTGGGCGACATCTCGAAACACGACGCTCAACGCTTCGCAAGTGAACTCCACAATCCCCTGATAGAGCGCGCGACGGTGCATGAAAACCCACGAGGCGACGCCTCGTGGGTTTTCCCGGTCGTTGTTCCGAAAGTCGAACTGCATGAAGCGGCCCGCGCCGACGAAGTGGATCTCGGCGTGAGCGATGAGGAGCTCATGCGCATCAGCAAAGAGGGGATAGCGAACGAAGACGGTTCCCGGCGCGGGCCGCTTGCGCTACCGCTTGTCTCGATGAAGGCCATCCGCGATTTTTTTAAGAAGCAAAAACGCAACCCGACCGATGTAGAGCTCGAAGCGTTCGCCCAGACGTGGTCGGAGCACTGCAAGCACACGATCTTCAACGATCCCTTGGACGAGGTGAAAGAGGGGATATATCGCCGCTACATCAAGGGCGCCACGGAAAAGATCAGAAAAGGGCAAAAGGGGAAGAAAGGGAGAAAGGGGGATTTTTGTGTGTCGGTCTTTAAGGATAATTCCGGTGCGATTGCGTTTGACGACAAATACCTCGTGACGCACAAGGTCGAGACGCACAACGCGCCGTCGGCGCTCGATCCGTTCGGCGGCTCGGTGACGGCCATTGTCGGAGTGAATCGCGATGCACTCGGTTTTGGGCTCGGCGCGAAGCCAGTCGCGAATACCTACGGATTCTGCGTTGCCGACCCAGACGACGCGCGCGAACTCTTCCGCGATAGGGGGCAAAAACAACCCCTCCTTCCCGCGCGGCGCATTCTCGAAGGCATCGTGCACGGAATTAATGCCGGAGGCAATCAGAGCGGCATCCCGACCCCTCTTGGTTTCGTCGTCGCCGATCCGAGTTATCGAGGGAAGCCTCTGGTCTTTGGCGGCACGGTGGGCCTGATACCCCGTCGGCTACCAAGGTCCGACCTTAAGAATTCCCAAAGGTCGGACCTTAAGCGCGCCAGGCCGGGCGACTACATCGTCATGCTCGGAGGCCGCGTCGGGCTCGACGGCATCCACGGTGTAACGTTCGCGTCCGAGGCGCTGTCGAAGGGTTCGCCTGCCACCGCGGTACAAATTGGGGACCCGATCACGCAGAAAAAATTGTCTGACGCTCTTATCCGCGAAGCGCGCGATGCGGGACTGTATGATTCGATAACGGATATCGGCGGCGGTGGCCTTTCTGGTGCGGTCGGCGAAATGTCACGCGAAGCCGGAGGGTTTACGGTAGACCTCGAAAAAGTGCCGCTCAAGTATTCAGGTCTAAGCCCATGGCAGATATGGCTCTCGGAATCGCAGGAACGTATGATGCTCGCCGTGCCGAAAAGCAAATGGCCCGCGTTCAAAAAGATCATGGACCGGCACGACGTGTCAGCGACGCGCATCGGCGTTTTCACAAACTCGGGCCATTGCACTGTCAGATATAAGAGCAAGAAGGTCATGGATATTCCGCTCGAGTTTTTGCACGACGGAAGGCCGATAAACGCTCAAAGATCCAAGGAGCCCAAAGGTCGGACCTTTAGGGAATCCCAAGGTCCGACCTTGAAGAATTCGGATGTAAGTGGGGCGATTCTTACTATTCTCGCAAGACCATCGATTGGCTCTATATCATTCATTTCCGAGCAGTACGACCATGAGGTGCAGGGCTCTTCCGTTACGAAGCCACTGCATGGGAAAGGCAGGGTGAACGCGGACGCCGCGGTCTTACAGCCGCTCTTCGATTCCGAGCGGGGCGTCGTTCTCGCGCACGGCTACGCGCCGTGGTACTCGGAGGTAGACACGTATGCGATGGCGGCGGCTTCGATAGACACGGCGGTGCGCAACGCGATAGCGGCGGGCGCTTCGCGCGAGCACCTCGCGCTCCTCGACAACTTCTGCTGGTCTTCTTCGGAGAAGCCCGAGCGTTTGTATGAGTTGAAACAAGCGGCAAAAGCGTGCTACGAAGTCGCGACCGCGTATGGCACGCCCTTCATCTCCGGCAAGGACTCGATGCACAACGATTTCTGCGGATTCGACGCGAAAGGGAAACCGGTCCACATCGCGGCTCTTCCGACGCTTCTCATTTCGGCGATCGGCGTCATTCCCGACGTCGGCAAGGCGATGACCATTGATTTCAAGCGCGTGGGCGATCTCGTCTACCTCATCGGCGAAACGAACGACGAGCTCGGTGCCTCTGAATATTCCAAACAAGGGAGCATTCCCGTTGTCGACACGAAGAAGAACGTGAAAGCGTACGATGCCGTGTCCAAAGCGATCCGAAACGGCCTCATCGCATCCGCGATCGGAATCGGGCGCGGCGGGCTTGCCATTGCCCTTGCGAAGTCGGCGATAGCCGGACAGCTCGGGGTGCAAGCAAACCTCTCGAAGGTTCCAGGAAACGCGAAGAACGGCGAACGTATTCTTTTTTCCGAATCGCAGGGCCGCGTGCTTATCTCGGTACCGCGCCGTGCGCAAAAGGAATTCGAGAAAATATATCAAGGCGTCGCCTTGATACGAGTGGGCGAGGTCGTTCAAGCCGCCTCCGTTTCAATCGCGCTCCCGAGGGAAAAGGTCGAGCTTCCCTTGTCGGCGCTGGCCAACGCGTACCGGTCTTTCTTCAAGCACTGGTAGTATGGATTTTTTGAAACATAGAAACAGAACGCCAGACATTGCTCGCAACATCCGCAATGCGCGTGAGGGGCTTGAAGGCGTCCTTGAGGGATTGGGCATCACGCAAGCGAGGACGCTGATTGCGTTCAGGACGAACGCATGGCTTGCGCGCATGCGCGAGAAGTACCCGAACGACTACCTCAAGGTAAAGGCATATCATGCGATAGCCGGCACGACCCCGCCGGACGAAGCGACCACCGATGATTTCGAGGGAGAAGATTCAGTATTCGAATTATTCGCCTCCATACGTCGTGAGTTCAACAAAAGTTCAGAGTAATTATGAACAAACCGCACGTCATAATTTTTTCGGGATACGGACTGAACACGGAGGACGAAACGAAGGCCGCGTTCGAATCCGTCGGCGCGACCGCCGATATCGTCCATCTCAACGACATCATCAAGCGTTCTAGCATTTTGCAAAAAGCTGAAATACTCGTTTTTCCCGGCGGATTTTCCTACGGCGACCACACGGGAGCGGGGAAAGCATACGGCAACCGCGTGCGGCATCATCTCGGAAAAGCGCTCGAAGAATTTCTTGCGCGCGATACGCTCATGCTCGGCGTGTGCAATGGATTCCAGATACTCACGTCGGCCGGATTCTTGCCGGGCGCTTTGGTCGCGAACGATATCCCGCGCTACAACACCCGTTGGGTCGACCTGGAGGTGAAGAACGATAGTCCATGGCTCAAAGGCATCAAGAGTATGTCCGTCCCGATTGCACACGGCGAAGGAAAGTACTATGCACCGAGAGAAGAAATCGAACGGTTGAAGAAAGGAGACGGCATCGCGCTTACATACACGGCGGGCGAGACGGCAAAGCATTTCGATATGCCTGCCAATCCCAATGGCTCGCTCGAGGACATTGCCGGCATCACGGGCTACGGCGGCCGCGTCTTAGGGCTCATGCCGCACCCAGAGCGCGCCGTCCGCTTCACCCAGCTTCCCCACTGGACGTATCTCCGCGAGAAGTACCTCCGCGACGGCGATCCGCTCCCATCGGAAGGCCCCGGTCTTCAACTCTTTAGAAATGCAGTAGATTATTTCAGCGGTTAGCGAATAGCGTTTAGCGTATAGTGCATATAGAATAACAATATGAACCAACAAGAAAACTCAACGCTCAACGCTCAACGCTCAACGCTAGTGGGCATTCTTATGGGCTCGGATTCGGATCTGCCTGTGATGCAGGAGGCGGCGAAGGTACTCGAAGAATTTGGTATCGGCTCGGAAGTACACACGCTCTCTGCGCATCGGACGCCGGAGGCGGTGGTTGAATATGTTAAAAAGTCGGAGGCGAATGGATGTAAAGTTTTCATTTGCGGCGCCGGAGGCGCCGCACACCTCGCCGGCGTGGTCGCCGCGCACACGGCGCTTCCCGTTATTGGCGTTCCGATAGAAAACAAAACGGCAAAAGGAATTGACGCGCTGTTCTCCACAGTTCAAATGCCGCCGGGAATCCCGGTAGCAACAGTCGCAATAAACGGCGCGAAGAACGCGGGCATTCTTGCCGCCCAGATCATCGGTACAGGACACCCGCACATACTCAAGTATGTGAGTATGTATAAAGCAAAGATGGCGAAGGATATCGAGGTGAAGGACAACGAGTTGCAAGAAAAAGGATTCAAAAAATATCTCGAAGACAAAGGGCTCATATGAGTGAAAGCGCGTACGCGAAAGCAGGCGTTGATTACTCGTTGATGGAGCCTTTTAAGATGGCGATGATCGAGACGGGCAAAAAGACCCTTTCGTTCCCCAACAAGCGCGGCGTATACGTCAACGAAGACGCGACGCACGCGCACGGCGCAGTTTTTGAATACAGAGGGAACGAACAGCATATCTGGTGCAAGACGCAGGAAGATCTCGGCAATAAAAACTGGATAGCGGAATGGATGTACGAGCGGACGGGAAAAAGCTATTACGACGCCATCGCGATAGACACGGCGCTCATCGTGGTCAACGACGTCATTGCGCAGGGAGCGATGCCGGTCGTCTTCACCGACCAGCTCGAAGCGAGCGAGAGCGAGTGGTATGCCGACGAAAAAAGGGCGAAGGACCTCGCGGCAGGCTTTCTCAAAGTTTGTGAGGAAGCCGGGATGGCGCTCCCGGCCGGAGAGAGCGCGAGCGTGCGCTACATCATACATCCGCGCCCGCCGGTGAAAGCCATCGCGGCATTGAGCGGCTCCGTTAGCGGCATCGTGGTACCCAAAGAGCGTCTCGTTACGGGAAAAAAACTAACCGCGGGAGACGTCATCATCGGAGCGTCTTCTTCGGGCCTTCACGCCAACGGCGTCTCGCTCGTCATAGAAAAAGCGCTTGCGCTACCAGAGCAATTTTTGACGAAACTCCCGAACGGAAAAACGCTCGGCGAGGAAGCGCTTACGCCCGCGCGCTCCTACGTCGCGCTCGTGGAGGCGCTTCTCGAGAACGAGGTGGACATCCACGCGCTTCTTCCGGGAACGGGGGACGGCGTCGGGAAAATAGCGTTCGACAAGCGGCCGTTCACGTACCGCATTCGCAACTGGCCGAGCGTGCCGGAGCTATTCCGCTATTTCGACGACGAGCTGGATGTCGGCATCGAGGATTGCCTCAAAACCTTCAACTGGGGCGTTGGATACTATGTGTTCGTTCCGCAGTCGGATGTCGAACGCGCGCTGGAGGCGGGGAAGGACGCGGGCCATGAACTCACGATACTCGGCGTGGTCGAGAATGGTGAGAGGCAGGTCATCTTTGAACCGAAGAGTGTCATCCTAGGGCCGCCTGGTGAATAGAACCCATCTCAAAATAAACCGCCATATGAAAGGAAACGAACAACTTGGCTACTGCGGCCGCATTTCCGCGGCTGCGAAGCCGAACGGCTCGGACTCGCCGTGTCCCGGACACGCCTCGTCCTGCGCCGCGGCTTCTCGCTCGCGGAAATGCGCCCTCGCTACGCCATTTATTTTGAGATGGGTTCTATAGATTGACCCATCGGACTTTTTGGTGTATACTAAAATATGATAGAGGTTCTCAAGGAAACAAACTTCGATTTTCTCGGGAAGAAAAAAACGGGTAAGGTACGCGACATATACATTCAGCCTGAACGGCTGATTTTGATCACGACCGACAGGCACTCAAGCTTCGACCGCATCATCGCGCATATCCCGCGGAAGGGGCAGGTGTTAAATCAGATTTCAGGTTTCTGGTTTCGGGTGACAGCAGATATTGTCCCGAATCATGTTATCGCAATTCCTGATCCCAACGTAACAGTCGCGAAAAAATTCAAAACGGTGCCGGTGGAGGCGGTCGTGCGCGGCTACCTGACCGGCGTTACGGATACGGCGATATGGACGCGCTACTCGGCGGGACAGCGGGAATTCGGCGACCTGAAACTCCCCGACGGCATGAAGAAGAACGAGAAATTGCCCGCGCCCGTCTTCGACCCGACGACGAAGGAGGAGGGGCACGATCGGACGATTACGCCGCATCAGATGATCGAGGAAGGATTGATAACGCCCGAATTGCTGCACCGGGTGAAGAAGACGGCGCTTGCCCTCTTCGCGCGCGGGCAGGAAATTGCCGCACGGCAGGGACTGATCCTCGTAGACACGAAGTATGAGTTCGGAATGGGGGAAACGGGAGAAAAAGGGGAGCTGATGCTTATCGACGAGATACATACGCCGGATTCTTCGCGCTACTGGCAGAGAGGGTCCTACGAAGCGCGTATGGCCGCCGGGCAGGAACCGGAGTACTTCGACAAAGAATTCCTGCGCCTGTGGTTCAAGGAGCATTGCGACCCGTACAAAGATGCCGCGCTTCCTCCCGCACCAGAGGAGCTTGTGGAAGAAATGTCGCGGCGCTACATTCAGATGTATGAGCAGATCACGGGCGAGAAATTCGTTCCCGGCGAGGAGCCTGTCCTCCCGCGCATCGAGCGCAACTTACAAGCGTATAGCGTCTAGCGGTTAGCGATTAGTAACTCAAAACTCACCATGACCGAATCCTCTAAACGTTCAACGCTAAACGCCAACAGCTTCCTCGATTCACTTACCGCAGTCAGCCCGATAGACGGACGCTACCGCGTCTACGGCGACATGCTCTCCGTTTTCATGAGCGAATACGGGCTCATACGCGCGCGCGCGCGGGTGGAGTGCGAGTATCTCCTCGCGCTCTCCGAAACCAAGGGCGTCGGGATGCGCGCGCTCTCCGCCGAGGAGAAACAGCTTCTCGCAAAACTCGCGGATGTCTCGCTCGAAGATGCGCGCATCGTGAAAAAAATCGAGCAGGAAGGGTACGAAGGCATCCCTGCCACGAATCACGACGTGAAGGCAGTCGAGTATTTCATAAAATCGAAATTGAGAGGAACGTCGCTCGAAGATGTCGCCGAATGGACACACTTCGCGCTTACTTCTGAAGATGTGAATAGCATTGCCATCGCGCTTATGTTGCGCGGGGCGCTCGAAGAGGCACTTCTGCCGGCCCTCGATATCGTGCAAAAAACGCTTGGCGGATTGGCAAAAGGGCACGCGGGTACCCCGATGCTCTCGCGGACGCACGGCCAGAGTGCCTCGCCGACGACTTTCGGCAAGGAGATGCGAGTATTCGAATCTCGGATTGCACGCCAGTATGAACGACTTACGAAGTCGTTCATCTTGGTCAAGTTCGGGGGCGCGACGGGAAATTGGAACGCGCACCTCGTGGCCGCGCCGGAGGTAGATTGGCAAGAGTTCAGCAGGAAGTTTGTTGAGAGGTTTAATCCTACTTCGCCGAAGGCTTCGAAGGATGCAGGAATTACGTTAGGACTTAATTCCTGCACGACCCAGATCGAGCCGCACGACACGCTTGCGGAACTGTTCGACAACCTTCGCCGGATCAACACTATCCTCATAGATTTTTCGCAGGACATGTGGCGGTATATAAGCGACGGCTGGCTTTCGCAGAAGGCGAAAGAGGGAGAAGTCGGCTCCTCCGCGATGCCGCACAAGGTCAATCCGATAGATTTCGAGAATGCGGAAGGCAACCTGGGGCTCGCGAACGCCCTCTTTGAATTCTATTCCCGAAAGCTCCCGATATCGCGTCTCCAGCGCGACCTCTCCGATTCGACCGTGGAGCGCACCTTCGGAGTCGCGCTCGGACACTCCTACATCGGCTATCGCTCGATCGCGCGCGGCCTCGGCAAAATCAGCGTCAACGAGATGGCGATGCTCGCGGAACTGCAGGAACATCCCGAGGTTCTTGCTGAAGCGATACAAACAGTACTACGCCGCGAAGGCGCCAAGGTGCCGTACGAAAAACTGAAAGATTTGACGCGCGGCAGGAAAGTGTCACTCGAGGATTTTGCGGCATTCATAGACGGCCTCGACGTGTCGGCTGACGTCAAGAAGCGTCTCAAAAAGCTCCGTCCCGAAAATTACCTCGGTCTTGCCGAGGATATTGCAAAGCAATGAACCATCCCGATCTTCCGAGGTTAAACCTCGGGAGGTTATATTCCGGACGCGGTCATGTAGTTGACCATCGCTGTTTTTGCATTGTCGGGTATCTTGATGGCAAGTCCGGCGATCTGTTCTGTGACTATCGTTTCTATTATCTTTTCGACTAAGGCATGGCATTGTGGCAGTTTTTCTTTCCACTCCCTCTTATCGTCCGGAATGTCGTTTAGAAGTTCGCGGAGAGTTTTGCCCTCAAGTGTGCTTCTGATCGCGCGTATGTCTCTGGAGAGGGTGCGACTTGAAGATTTGGTATTGAGTAGCACTCCGACGAGACGAGTGAAATTATCGAAGCCTGCCGTTATCTCGGCGGCCTCATCGCTGGCAACGCTCATTTCCATGGAACGTCGAGCCGCCGGATCGGGAGTCACTCTCCCGGTCCCGGGAGAAGTGTCGGCCATCCGTTGCAATGCCGCCTCTTCTGATATCGGCTTTTTGCTGGCAAGGTCTATTATCTTTCCTCGCTCGCCTTCTTCCTTCTCCCCATTGCCGTTGAATGTCTCGTTGCTCATGTACGCACTATATTGCTTCTGGAGGCACTTCCGCAAAGGGGTGGGCATTTATTCGCGCAACGCATCCCACGGGATGTCCTTTTTCTCACCGTTGCGGATCTTTTCACGATACGCGAGCGCCGCCGCAAGAGGGCCTATCGCACCGACATTTGTAACACTCTGGGGATCCCATCTCATTTTCCCGACGCCGAGAGGATTTTCTCCAGACCCTCGATGTCGGTTGCTCTCATCGCGTCAAGCGGCCTTTGCAGTGTTGGTTCGTCGAAGCGGTCGGAGAACTCGTCGATCAAGTGTTTCGCTATGTCGACCGGATCAGATGGAATCTTCTCCGACCCGCGCGGCATCGAGTCGCCGGGAATATCAAATATTGGCCGCTTCGGCATCTCCTCCGTCATGACCCAAGTATACGGCGTTACTGCCGCAAGCCCAAGCCGGTGCGGATCAGATACCAATTTACGGCGGCGAGGGCGGCCATCAGCGCGAGGAGGACGAGGAGCGAGACGGCAAGCGGGATGTCGGCGAGCCCGAGAAAGCCGTAGCGGAAGCCGTTGATGAGGTAGAAGAGCGGATTGGCGTAGGTAATCCATTGCCACCACTCGGGAAGCGCGTGCACCGAGTAGAAGATGCCGCCGAGATAGACGAGCGGGGTCAGGACGAACGTCGGGACAATGTTGATGCCGTCGATAGATTTCGCGTAGATGCCGTTGACCAATCCCGCGAGCGCGAAGACGAGCGCCGTGAGTACGGCGAATCCGAGGATGATGAGCGCGTTGTGGATTGTCAATTGCAGGGCGGTGAAGAAGAGCGAGACGGTAAGGACTAGCGCGCCGACCAAAACGCCGCGCACGACACCGCCCGCGACGAATCCGGCGATCAAGAGCCACGGCGGCGTGGGGGAGACGAGGAGCTCGTCGATGGAGCGCGCGAAGAACTTCGAGGTGAAGAACATGAAGGAGGTGTTGGCGTAGGAGGTCGTTACGATGGCGAGCATCACGAGGCCGGGGACGACGAACGTCATATAATCCACTCCCTGCATCTGCCCTATTCGCGAGCCGAGAATCGTCCCAAAGACGAGGAAATACAGCACCGAGGTGATGACGCTCGGCAAAAACGTCTGCACCCAGATGCGGAACATCCGCACCACGTCCTTGCGCAACATCGTGTAGAAGGAGATCCAGAGTTGATACGGAGTCATATTTCTACATTTTCCAATGCTTTTTTCGGCACGATTGCCATCAATTCGTTGAATCGGTTCATTGCTTCGCGATTTCGTTCCGGGTCAGGTATTGATTCGATGGCTTTCCTCAGTTTTTCGGGCTCGAAGTGAAGAAGGTACGGGTCTGATGAATCTTCCCATTTTGTCCATGCAGGCGTGAAGTCGAGGAAACGAACCTTTCCCTCAGCATGAGAAAAGTTCTCACGCTTTCCTTCCAGTTTGAAGCCAGCATTAGCGAGCTTATTAGCCAATAGCGCTCTCGCTTTCTTAACGGCCTCACTATTTTTAAGCTTTTTGTAGTACTCAATTTCGTGTGCGTTGGGCTCACTGTGTGGCAATACATGTCCTAGTTTGACTTGTTCATCTCTGTGGTGGGCATCGATGGGAATTCGCTCCACGTCCACGTAAGGTTCTTCACTCTTATTGCGGCCCCAATCCTTTGGATAAGGAACCTCTCTAGGGAAAAGAAGATACGCGAGGCGTTGCAGTAGAAAGAGGCTATGCACTTGGTCGTCAGTCAGGTCTCTGTCATGTAGCAAAAGTCGCGCGGTATGATCATCCGTGGCAACAGCGGACTTTTCGACACCTCCTCCTATATGTTGTTTTCCTATTTGTTCGATCCGTCTCATAGTTACTTTTCTTTCGTGAGTTGCAAAAAAACTTCCTCAAGTTTTCCGCCGCGATAGCCGCGCTTGCCCGCCTCCTCCTCGTCGTGGAGCGCGAGTATTTCTTCCATGGTACCCGAGGCCGCTATCTCGCCTTTGTTGATGATGGCCACGTGGCTCGCGAGCTGTTCGGCTTCTTCGAGGTAATGGGTCGTGAGAAGGATGGTAACGCCCGAACCCGTCAGTTTCCGCAGATAGTCCCACATGCTTCGGCGGAGCTCGACATCCACGCCCGCGGTCGGCTCGTCGAGAATCAGGAATTTCGGCTCATGGATGAGGGCGCGGGCTATCATCAGGCGGCGCTTCATGCCGCCGGAGAGTTCCATCGCGCGGCCCGTCATTTTCGATCCAATGCCGAGGTCTTCGAGAAGTTTTTTCGCGCGCGGGAGCGCCTCGGAGCGCGGGATACCGTAGTAGCCGCCTTGATTCACGACGATGTCCAATGGCTTTTCGAATGGGTTGAAATTCACTTCCTGCCCGACGAGCCCGATGTAAGTTTTCGCCTTCTCGAACTCCTCGTCTATGTCGTGGCCGAACACTTTCACGCTACCGCTCGTTTTGTTGACGAGCGAGGTGACGATGCCGATGATGGTGGTCTTTCCCGCGCCGTTGGGGCCAAGGAGCGCGAAGAAATCGCCGACCGGCACAGTCAGCGAAACGCCCTTCAGCGCGACAGTCCCGCTCGCGTAGGTCTTTTTGAGGTCTCGTATTTCAAGCGCCGGAGCTTCCATACGTCAGCGAAGTATAGACGAGAGGTATTCGTAGGTCTCGCGATAGTCCTTGACCGATTTCGTCGGTATAACGCCGATAACGGTCTCGTCATTTCCTCCCGGGAAGAGCGCGTCGCCGATGTACACGCAATCCTCTTTCTCCCAGTCCATGTGCTTGATGAACTCGGCGATGTTGTAGCCCTTATTTTTTCCCCTCGCAAAAAAATCGAGAACCGTCGTACCGCCGGTGCGCACCTCCACGTTCGCCCCCTCAAGCTCTTGCACGTCGTCACGCATATCGCGCAAGAGCCGCAAGCGTATCGAATGATCGGGATCGAAGGCCTCCTTCGTTTCTATTTGCTCATGATGCCCGATGAGGCTATACGCCACCTCACATCCTCTATCGTCTACGATGTCATTTTCATCCCGCACGGTAATCGCGAGTCGCGCGCGAGCTTTTGCGATGAATACATGGATAGCTTCCAACTGGGCTGTATTGAGCTTGCGCTCCCAAAGAACCGCGCCGCTTCTATCTTCCGCATAATTGCCGTTCTGGGCGAGGATGTAGTAGCCGGAGACGTCCTCCAGGTGCGTCCGGATGTCGCCTTGCGGGTGTCCGGATACGACGACGACGTCGGCCTGTTCCGTCAGGCGCTTCAGTATCGCGGCGTGTTCCGGCGCGATGTGCGACTTGCTTCGCGTCAACGTGTTGTCGAGGTCGAAAAAGAAGTGCGCGGGCATGCCTTATGAATCCTTAAGAGGCAGTCCGCCGATGTAGTCGTTCTTGCCGATTTCTATGCCGTTTGCGCGGAGGATGGAGTATGCGGTCGCGTAGTGGAAGTAGAAATTGGGCATCAAGTATTCCGTCGCGTAATCGAATGCCGAGAGGTGTTTGTCCTTCCAGTAGGGAAGCGTTACCCGCGCGTCCTCGCGCCCGATGACCTGTTCCGGCTTGATGGTGTCGAGAAACGCGCTTGTTCTCTGGAGCCGCGCTTTCAGTGCGGCTACTGTCTTCTCGTTGTCCTCCATCGTCGGCGGCTCGATGCCGGCGAGGCGCGCGGCGCCGTTCTTCGCGTTGTCGGAAACGCGCTGGATCTGCATGACGAGTGGGAATTGGTCGAAGATCAGCTGGCTCTGCAGGAGCCGCTCTTCGAAGTATGAAGCGGGACGGCGTTCGGTCGCCTTCGCCGTCGCGTGCGCGGCGGCCTTGTCGAGTATCTTCGAGAGCGCACCCATGGCCTTTGTCATCGGCGGGATGATCATCGTGTAGAGATTTGTCTCTTGCATATCTGTTTACTGTTCTCTGTTCTCTGTTCACTGTTTACTGATTTTGCTCTCCCAATAGCCCGCCGATGCACCGACGTAGTCGGCAACGCGCCGCTCCGCCGCCGCGGCGAGTTTCGTCAGGTATCGTTCGTCGAATGTTCCGCTCGCGAGATGTTGTTCAAACTCGTCGAACTGTTGAGGCGAAGAGAGAACAATGCGCCTCCCTTTTGCCGCCGAGCGCAGAAGCGCGGGCCCGCCTATGTCCGTCTTATCAATGACTTCCTGTGGCGACGATGAAGGATCGGCGATCGTCTTTTCGAGCGGGTAGAGCGTCGCATACACGAGGCCTATCGGCTCGATGCCTAGTTGTTTCATCTCGCTTTCGTCATCGGGCGTGGACAAAAGCGCGGCATGCAATTCGCGCGAGAGCGTCACCACTCGATGGCCGAGGATGGGCTTGCCGACAATCTCGGCGACGTCGCGGCACTCGATACCGTTTTCCTTCAAGTATGTAGCCGTCCCCGCCGAGCCGAGCAAGCTCCATCCCGCCCCAGTGAGCATTTTCCCCAGCCGCACCAGCGCCGCGTCTTTCTCAAAACTAGCCAACAGCGCGGTTTTCATAGATCGATTCTATCATGTACAGACTATACGGAGATACAGTAAGGTCTCAACGTCGTATCAAACAACGAGGTTTAACCTCGGTGAAAAGGCAATGGCGGCATGCCAGCACGCATGGTAAGATGCCCGCATGTCCAAGCTTTATCCGGGTACACAGAAGGCTGGTATAGTGCTTCTTTCCGCGAAAGAGCGTCTTTCTATTTTGCGCCGTGCGTACGGCATGTGGGCTAAGCGCAAGCCGGATCCTCTCAGGGAAAGCCGCCGTATTCGCAAGAGCCTCGACCGGTTGTAGTCGGTCGCAGAACTTTTCCATGTACACACTCGACACGAATGTCGTCATTTACTATCTCAAGAAAGATGATTCTGCGCGAAAGTTCCTCGAACCGCTTGTCGGAAGGGGCATGCGTCCGCATTTGTCCGCGATTTCTGAAGCAGAGCTCTACGCCCATCCGTCGCTTTCGTCGGAAGAAGCATCGCTCATAGCCGGTGTCGTCTCTGCACTCTCTGTCGTTCCGATAGACTCGGCTATCGCGCAGACCGCCGGGTATTTGAAAGGGACATACAGGATCGGTCTTGCGGATGCGCTTGTCGCCGCAACAGCCCTCTCGACCGGGACCGTGCTTGCTACTCGCAACGTGCGTGATTTTCAAAGGATATCGTCGCTTTCGCTTCAAAAGATTTGAGCGGGAACAATGTGGTATCCTCATTTCCAACCCGTCCCGTTAGAGATCGCGGACACACGAAATCCATGTCTACTACATTGGTCGGACTTAGTAGCAATAGCAAAACAGGGTGCGGCAACACGAACTTGTCCGCGTCCTATTTCTAACGGGATGAAAAACGGAAAGAAAGTCGGGGTGACGGTGGGCGCGTTCGACCTCTGCCACGCGGGGCACATCCTGATGTTCAAGGAAGCGAAGGAGGTGTGCGACCGTCTCGTCGTCGGCCTCCACTCCGATCCCACCATCGACCGGCCGGAAAAAAATAAACCAGTGATGTCGTTGGATGAGCGACGAATCATTCTTTCGGCCATTCGATATGTGGACGAGATTTTTGAATACGACACCGAAGCCGAACTCTACGACACCCTGAAGAAGAACGAATACGGCTTCGACATCCGCATCATCGGCGCGGATTGGAAGGGAAAACCGTACACCGGGCACGACCTGCCGATCGAGGTGTATTTTAATTCGCGCAATCATGATTTTTCGACGACAGCTCTGCGGGAACGCATCTACGAGGCGGAGAAAGCCCGCAAAACGGCTTGATATCGCGCGCGGCAGGGGAAGTGGATAACCGATTGGCGCGTTCTTC
>Ga0156068_130_pt1 | contig 17215 bp, 20 predicted proteins | sample RifCSPlowO2_02_FD_107721 | JGI IMG/M metagenome (GOLD analysis project Ga0156068, IMG submission 107721) | Candidatus Kaiserbacteria bacterium RIFCSPLOWO2_02_FULL_59_19 | reverse complement strand
AAGACGCGACGCCCGCCGACGGCCCGCAGGGCGGCGCGCTCGCGAAGCTCGCGCGCGTCGTCGACGCCGAAGCGCGCGTATGACTTGACATAGAAATCGGGATTGCCCTTGGTTCTCAACCCGCGCGCTTCAAGCATCCGAAGGATTGCGGGTATGCGTTCCGCGCCGCCAGCAACGAGATGAGTATTCCCCACAGGTCCCTTTTTCATCCCTTGATTATAACAATCCGGGAGTATACTGCCCGCATCAAACTATGAACCCCGCACTTTCATCGCGAGAAAACATGTATGTGCTTTTTATAAGCGTAGCAAGGGCGGGATGAAAGACCCCTACCACATCTGGAAAACGGCGATCGGCATCACGCGATGGATCGGCTCTCCGGCGTCCATCATCATCCACACGGTGCTCTTCGTCGCATGCTTCATCGCGGCGGCCGAAGAGCTGATACCCTTCGACAGCATGTTGCTGATCCTCACGACCGTCGTTTCCCTGGAGGCGATCTATCTAGCCATATTCATCCAGATGACCATCAACTACACGACCCAGGAACTGAAAGAGGTAGGCGAGGACATCGAAGAATTGCAGGAGGACATCGGCGAGATCCAGGAAGACATGGGCGAACTGCAGGAAGACGTGGAGGAGATCAGCGAGGACGTCGAAGAAATGACCGAGGAGGAAGAGAGCGACGAGGCCGCGGAGGAGGCGCGCAAGGCCGAACAGCGGAAAACCCTCGCGGACATCCAAACCGACCTGCGCAAGCTCATGCAGGACATCACGAAACTGCAGAAGAACGGCGTTCCTCCCACTCCACCCCGGCAGTAGAAGAGTTGTGCAGGTCTGACTCGCACAAGAGGTGCGGAGAAATCAGCGTTTGGCGATAATTGCTTTCTTGTACGCCTCGAGGTGTTTCAAAGCTTCGCCGGTGCCCATCGCGACGCAAAAGGGCGCGTCTTTCGCGAGCCGCGCCTTCACGCCGGTGCGCCGGTAGACGAGCTCGGGAAAGTTGCGCAGAAGGCTCGTGCCGCCCGTCATCACGATGCCGTTGTCTATGATGTCGGCCGCGAGTTCGGGTGGCGTTTCCTGCAAGACGTCTTTCATCGCGTTGATGATCGTCCGCAATTCCTTACCCACCGCGCGCACGAGCTCGTTCCCGGCTATCTCGACGGTGCGCGGCAGGCCCGTCAGGTGGTCGCGCCCCTTTACGACCATCGAGAGCTCCTCCTCAAGGGGCACCGCTGAGCCGATCCGGATCTTCGCGTCCTCGGCGCTCTTGTCGCCGATGCCGAGGTTGTATGTTTTCTTCACGTAATCGGCAATGGCGTGATCCAAGGCGTTCCCCGCGCACTTCACCGAGGTCGAGGCGACGATGCCACCGAGGCTGATGACTGCGATGTCCGTCGTCCCCCCGCCGATGTCAACGACCATGTGCCCGCGCGCTTCGTGGATGGGAATGCCCGCGCCTATAGCGGCGAGTATCGGCTCTTTCACCACGTACGCTTCGCGCGCGCCGGCTTTCGTCGCCGCCTCCACCACCGCGCGCCGCTCGGTCGAGGTCACTCCGGCAGGCACGGAGACCATCACCTCGGGACGAAAGAGGTTCCATTTGCCCAGGGCCTTCCTGATGTAGTAGCGGAGCATCGCCTCTGTAACGCGATAGTCGGCAATTACGCCGTCTTTCATCGGGCGGTACGCGACTATCTCGTCCGGCGTGCGGCCGACCATCTCTTTCGCCTCGTTGCCCACCGCGAGTATCTTGTTGTCGCGAGTCGAAACGGCGACGACCGAAGGCTCGTTCAGGACGATTCCCCGCCCCGGCACGAAGACGAGCACGGTCGTGGTGCCGAGATCGATGCCGAGCTTGGGAGAGAAGGAAAAAGACATAAGGAAAGGCATTATATAGCGTATAGCATATGGCGTATAGCGGGAGCCGACTTGATTGACTTTCGTGAAAGAAGGCGTAGCTTGTTCGACAGCAACGAGCCGCCATCGCCTGACGGCGGCTCGTGCTGGGAAGGCGGCGCGGCAAGCCATGATGCCGCGCCGCCGGACCCGGCAAAAAGTTTCTTTTCCGGCGCGTGTCTGTTCCCGTCACGCGCCGGACGCGGACGGCTCTCTCCTCCTCCCCCGAGGGCCGTCCGCACTTATTTTTTGTACTTCTCGGGATTTAACAACCACCAAAACTTCTTGGAGAAATTCTGCGCGTCGTCGCACACGCGCTTGATGTAGTAGAGGTCTTTTGTGGGGATCTTTTCGAGCATCTTTCCCATCCGCGCCATGCCAATAGGCGGCAGGCCGTCGCGCAGGCGGCTCTTGTTGAGCTTCTCGCAAAAATATTCCATCAGCTCTCCCCGCTCGGTTATTCGGGCCTTCGATACCGTTCGCTTGAGATGTGAACCGATATGTCGCATAGCAGTATTCTACACTTTTCGCTATAGTTCGTGGAATGAAGACAATTTTACCCGAGAACAAGAATCCTGCGCTACGGCAAAAGGCAGAGGAGATTCCCATTGCCGAGATACGGAGCAAGCATATACAGAGCCTCATCAAGGAAATGAGAGCACTCCTCGCGAAGGAGGAGTTCGGCGTCGCCTTGGCCGCGCCGCAGGTCGGTGAATCACTGTGCCTTTTCATCGTTTCCGGCCGCGCGCTTGCGCGGGATTCGAGGAATGCCCCTGACGAAACCCACGAGGCGACGCCTCGTGGGTCTGAACCACCGCCTCTTCCGGATCAGGTATACATCAATCCCGTGCTCACGAAAGTATCCCGCGAGAAAAAACAGAAGCACGAGGGATGCCTTTCCATTCGCGGCAAGTGGGGCGCCGTGCCGCGCGCCGAGAAAGCGACGGTACGCGCGCATGACGAGCATGGCAAAGCGTTCACGCGCGGCGCTTCCGGCTTCCTCGCGCACGTCTTCCAGCACGAACTCGACCACCTCGAAGGCGTCCTCTACACCGACAAGGCGACGAAACTCTATGACGAAAAAGAGAGCTCGAAATAAAGAAATCCGCTCCTATCCTCGCCCCACAGGGACGAGGTATTTCGCGGGGCGGCGCCGGGCTTCTTTTTTGGAAGAAGAAGCGCTCGCCGGCGCTTCATATCTGTCAGTCTCTCTACTCCGCAGCAAAGCTACGGGGTATTCGACTTCCAATAATCCTGCGAGACACGATGAGGTCAGACCTCATCGGGATAGTGAGATACGGTTCGCGTTCTTCGGGACGTCGCGTATCGCGATCGGCATTCTCGACGCACTTGAGCGCTCTGGATACGCGCCGGCACTCGTCGTCGCCGCGCCAGACGCGCCGCGCGGGCGCGGGCTTCGGCTCGCTCCTCCGCCCGCGAAGGAATGGGCCTCGGCGCGCGGCATCCCCGTCCTCCAGCCGGACGAATTCAATACCAATATTCTGCAGAATATTGGAATAGATTGGGACGTGTATATCGTCGTTGACTACGGAAAGATACTGCCGAAAGCTCTCCTCGACATCCCGAAGTGCGGTTCGCTGAACGTCCACTTCTCCCTCCTCCCGCGATATCGCGGCGCCTCCCCTATCCGCTCCGCGATCCTCAACGACGATCGAAATATCGGGACGTCCATTATCTTACTCGTTGAGAAATTGGACGAAGGCCCTGTGGTCGCGCAGAAAAAAATAATGTCGCCTACATGGCCGCCGCGCGCGGCGGAGCTTGAGGATCTCTTCATTCGCGAAAGCGGCAGACTACTTGTTCAGATCCTCCCCGAGTGGGTTGCCGGACGAATAGAGGCGCGCGAGCAAAATCACGACATCGCCACCTACTGCGAAAAGATCGAGAAAAAAGACGGCTTACTCGATCTCTCGGATGATGCGTACAAAAACCTTCTAAAAATCCGCGCCTACGAAGGCTGGCCCGGCACGTATGCGTTTTTTGAAAGGAATGGAAAACACATTCGCGTGCAGATACTCGACGCGCACGTTGAGAGCGAGGGCCTTGCTATCGATAAAGTAAAGCCCGAAGGCAGAAAAGAAATGCCATACGCCGACTTCCTACGCTCCGGCGCGCGGGCACGCTAACGGCGCCGAGAGCGACATACTCACATACTTGAGTATGTCAGTATGTCATTCGGGGCGGCCGAAGCGCAGGATGTATTTCGCCCATGCGCCGCCTTTGCGATACAAGCGTATGTGGATCTTCTTCTCGCGCTTGAGCTGGCGCTCCGCTTCCTCTTTCACGTCGTCTATAGCCCCGTTGACGCTCTCCGAGTTGTTGCGCGCATACACGGGATCGTTCCCCGGGCGGGCGATGCGTATCTCTGCAAACCAGATGTTGGCTCCGTGCCGCGGCCTGCCAGCGTCGCGGCCAAGCTCTATCTCGACGCGGGCAAGTTCCGCATCCTCGGCGAGAAGCCGCTCTAGCGAACGGAGGCGCCCGTCGAGATAGGATTCAACTTCAGGGGTCAGCTCGTAATCGGTCGCTTTGATGCGTACATCCATGCGTACAAGTATACAACAATCACCTGCTATTTCGTGGGACACGGCTGGCGATCGCCCTCGGGTCGTTGCTGTGGACGCGCGTTACGCGTGGTTCGAAAAATTCGACGTCGAATCTAGGCACGCCGGCGCCATCCATCGTTACGCGTATATCCTTGATAGACGTCGGCTCCTCGGGCGCGAGGATCGTCGCTCCAGGGAACGTCAGGAGCATATTTGCCGCAACGCCATAATCACTTCCTGTGCTACAGGAGTTGAGGATGATTGTTGGATTAGCGATAAAGAACGATCCTCCGGCTCTCCGAAGCCCTGCTCCTTCAAGGTCGTCCACGCGCAAGACAGCCGTCTTACCCTTGTCCCCGAGCGTGATGCTCGGGGCGGTACCGTGTCCGCCGATGATGGCAAAACTTATCTTCCCGTGGTCCTTATTCAGCTGAATCAGCTTTTTTCCTATGCCGATGACGCTTTCACACTCGACGATGCGCACGGGAAAGCCGGCGCCAAGCTGGTCGATAAGTGCTTGGAATACTTCCTTGTTATCGTAGAAGGCCCCGTTGTGGTCCGACTTCGGATTGATGATGACGCCGTAGGGCGTCGCGCTGTCTTCCCTAAGATGATATTGCGCAAGGAGCATTTCCACTGGATAGCGCCCGAAATCACGAATGCCATATTTTTCATAGAGATATTTCGTCGCACCTTTGGAGGCTACCTCGAGTTCTGCGATGGTGTCCATGTTACTCTCCACTGTTCCCGCAAGCTTGGGTGAGGCCGTTCCCGCGTGCCACCAATACGCGAGGTCGAGCGCTTGTGTAGCGTTTCCTGTCATTGCGCTGATTTGTTGTACGGCATACCCGCTCGCTCGAGCGCACGAGCTAACAAACCACTGCGAAAGCGGAGCATGGTTCTTCCGTCTTGCCGCGTCCAGTACGAACTGCTCGACGACCTTTCGCCGTTCTTCGTTCCCAAACTCTTCCACGTATGGCGTTAGGTTCGTAAATTCTAGCGGGAAGGCCTCCAGATTGCGTATTATCAAATCCGTTCTCGCCGTCAGAATATTCTGCCAGTGCTTCCACCCATCCAGATGTTTCTTCTCCGAGAGAGACGCGCATACTCGCAATACGTTTGCCGCGGATTCGCCTCCAGAATCTGCAAAGGTCATCAACGCCTCCTCATGCTTCCATGCAAAATCTGATAATTGGTCTTCGATACCCCTCGCAGTGTACTCTTCCACCGTCCAGGATTCCCCGGTCTGTCCCAAATCCTCGGCAATGGTTCGCAAGATGAATAACGCACCAGCACGGCACCGTTCTTCATTCAACATTTCTTCCATGAGACCGTTCGAGAGCGTATCAACGAGAGCCTTGACGAATGTTTCTGCCAGCGGTTCTAAAACTTCGATCTGTTTTCTCTGTCGGATCGCGTCCTGCGCGTTGCGCGCCGCTACCAATAATTCGTGCGAGGCAGGATGATCGGGAAGGACCTCTTCGAAATTGAATACACTCGTGCCAAATATCCTCTCCTGATCACCGGAATTCTTCTCGCCAGACCCGGTGGGGGTTCTTTTCTTCCCAACTCCATCAAGACCCTTCATAATTACAGCGCGATGCGCGGTTGACCTCGTTTGAGAGAACGCGAACTATCGTCGCTTGTAGCGACCTACCAGTTCCGCCTGTCCGAGAACGTGCCCTTCCATCGCGTTCAAGACGTCCGCTTTCGCGGCGCCCTCCGGGAGCGAGAGTTCGGCGTCGAGCGCGTAAAGGCGGAAGAAGTAGCGGTGCTCGCTCGGCTCGTACTCCTTGGGCGGACACGGGCCGGTGTAGGCGTTCTTGCCCGCGCCGTTTGCGCCCGGCGTCCCCGCGCTCCCCGCCTGCGCGATCTCCCGCGTATCGGGCGGGATGTTAAAAAGCGTCCAATGATCAAACACGCCGTCGGGCCGAAGCGCTTTGGGCACGTCGGGATCGTCCATGACGAGCGCGAGAGACTTCGCGCCTTCCGGGACGCCGGATATTCGGAGCGGCGGCGAGACATTTTCCGCGTCGCACGTGTACGGCGATGGGATGCTTTCGCCGTTTTGAAAGGCGGCGCTGGCAAGAGCAAGCGTGGATGCCATGGAACCATCCGATGAACTGGTAATGGGCTCGTTCGCATTTTCGGCAGAGCCCCGATTGAACGCGTACACCGCCCCGACAATGACGAGGAGCGTCGTGAAGCCGAGAAGCGCGTAGGCGTTGCGCATGCGGAAGTATACCACTCACCAGAGGACGGGATCGAAATCATCCCGCTCGATCCCTCCTCCGGCGAGCGCGCTTCCCCCGGCGCGCGGGCCGCCCTCATCGGTCGGCCGCAACGGCTCGGGCTTAGCCTTTTTCCGGTCGTCTTTTCTGGCCTTGCGATTCGCAAGCCACTCCTGATGTTCCCTGTCGACCATACGTATACTGTAGTACTCGCTTCCCATGAGCGCAAGATGAAGACCGGGCGCCGAAAAACCGCGTTAGCGGGCGCCGCGGGGGATGGTAGGATGGCCCCATGTCCGGAGCCGTTATTCTCGTCAATGAGCGTGGAGGAACGATCGGCATGTCCGATTCTCTTGAAGCCCATACCGGCAGGGGGAAATTACACAAGGCGTTTTCCGTGTATGTCTTTCGAAGGCGGCGGAGAGAAGTGTTGGTCCAGCGAAGAAGCCGCAAGAAGATGCTGTGGCCCCTTATCCTCGCGAACACGTGCTGTAGCCATCCCCGGGACGGCGAAACGCCGCGCGAGGCCGGAGAGCGGCGGCTGAAGGAGGAAATGGGCTTTGCCTGCCTGCTAGACGAAGGACCGTCCTTCGTCTATCGCGCGGAAGACCCGGGCGGAAGGGGGGTCGAGCACGAACACGTTACGATCCTCACGGGAGAGGCGGAAGATCCGGTCATTTTCCCAGATCCCGGCGAAGTGGCGGAGTACCGGTGGATGGACACGGGGAAGCTGGTCGAGGACATGAAGACGAACCCGGATGAATACGCGCCGTGGTTCCGCGCGGGCCTCCGCATTATCCTTTCCGCATGATCCACCTCGCGATCATCCCCGACGGCTCCCGGCGCTGGGCGAAAGCCCGGGGTCTCCCCGCCTGGAAGGGCCATGAGAAGGCGGCAGAGAATTTCCGGCCGCTCGCGGAGTGGTGCCGGGAAAATTCCGTCGGCGTGCTGACGGTGTGGTGTTTCTCGACGGAGAACTGGAAACGCGACACAAAGGAGGTGAGCGCGCTCATGAACATCCTCGAGAAGTACCTGCGGAACGAGCGCGATGCGTTCCTGAAAAACGACACGAGATTCGTGCATTCGGGGCGCAAAGACCGCATTCCGAGGTCGCTCGCGGCGATCATCGCCGAGACCGAGGAAATGACGAAGGATTGCAAGAAATTCGCCCTCCACCTGGCCGTCGATTACGGCGGCAGGGACGAGATTATACGCGCCGTCAGGCGCATGAGGGCTTCCGGCGCCACGGAAGAATCGCTCCGCGCGCACCTCGATCATCCGGAACTGCCGGATATCGACCTCGTGTTCCGCACCTCGGGCGAGATGCGCTTCAGCAATTTCTTCCTCTGGCAGGGAGCGTATGCCGAATGGGTCTTCACGGAGAAGCATTTTCCGGACATTGCGCCGGAAGACCTCGCGGATTGCCTCGCGGCGTACCGAAAACGGCAGCGCCGCTACGGAGCATGACGCGCGAATCCTTCGTGCCGGGCAAGATAATTCTCGCGGGAGAGTACGGAGCGCTCTTTGGCCGTGCGGGCATTGCGGTCCCCTCACGCTTGGGCGTATGTACGACCTTCGACGAAGATACTGCCCTCTGGCGAACCGAGATACTCTGGGAGGGCAACGAACAATGGCTACCGTACGTCGAAAGAATAGCTGCCGCGTGTAAAGAAAAGAAGGCCGACCTCTTGGGCAGACTTACCGTCAATTCGGATGTTCCCATAGGCAAGGGAATGGGCTCGTCAACTGCGCTTATTGTCGCCGTCGCGCGCGTGCTCCTCGGTGATTCGCGCGAGACGGCCCTTCACATCGAAAATACTCTCAGTCCCGGGAACAGTGGTTTTGACTTTGCCGTTATTTGGCAAGGAGCCCCGATACTGTATAGAAAAGGTGAGGTACAGCCCATCGAACTGTCCGCGGAACTTCTCCGGGATGCCGTACTTATCGACACGGGGGTTCCTGGAGAACCTACAAACGAACTCGTTGCATGGATGCGAGGCCGGGAACCGGACATCCGGGAGCATTTGGACACTATCGGCAATTGCACCGAGCGACTTATGCGGGGTGAACCTTTCGGTGCCGTCATGCGCGACCATCATAAAGCGCAGGTCGCGCTCGGCGTGGTCCCACCGGAGGCACAACAGCTTATCGCAGCTATTGAATCCGCAGGTGGTGCGGGAAAGATTATCGGCGCAGGTAGCCGCACGGGTGGCGCGGGTATCGTGCTCGCCGTCGGCGATAGAGAGGAAATAGTGAAGATTGCGAACCAAAGAAGTATGCCTACAATGGAACTCTGATATGTCTATCCGCGCCGCATCCGCGCCGAATATCGCTCTCATCAAATATTGGGGCAACCGCAACGAGGAGTTGCGCCTGTCGGCCGCCGATTCGCTCTCCATGACGCTCGACCAGCCGACGGTCGAGGTCATCGCCGATCATGCGGAAACATTTGCCGCGCGCGGTTTCGAGCCGGGCGGCGCCGAACGGAAGCTCGCCGAAAAGGAGGCCGATCGCCTGCGGAAGCATTTTCTCCTCGTCAAACGCTACCTCGACGCGATCGGAGCGGCGGAGGCGTTCCCCGCGGGCGTTTCGCTCGAGATACGCTCCAAGGTCCCGCGCGGCGTCGGCCTCGCGTCGTCGGCGGCGGTCTTCAGCGCGATTGCCGAAGCGTACGCCGGATTCGCCGGAGAGCTGTCCCGGCGCGACGTCAGCGTTCTGGCCCGCCTCGGCTCCGGCTCCGCGAGCCGGAGCGTCTTCGGCGGATTCTCGGCCATGATCGCCGGAGAAGGAGATGCGATCGGCGCTTCGTACGCGGAGCAGATCGCTCCCCCGGCTCATTGGAACCTGCGCGACGTCGTCATCGCGCCGTCCGCAACGGAAAAGGCGACGGGCTCCACCGAGGGCCACGCGCTCGCGCGCACGAGTCCGCTGTTCGAAAAGCGTCTGCGCGGCATTCCTTCGCGACAACGTGATTGCATCGACGCCATCCTAAAAAAAGATTTCGAAAAGCTCCAAAAAGTCGCCGAGGAAGACTGCCTCGACATGCATGCGGTGATGGCTTCGAGCGCGCCGCCGCTTTGCTATCTCTCCGAGGAGACGCATCGCATCATCCGCGAGATCGAAGAACTCCGAACCCGGGAGCGCCTCCCGGTGCTCTACACCATGGACGCCGGCCCCACGGTGCACCTTATCTGCGAAGAACGCGCGCTCCCCGCCGTGCGCGTCTACGCTCGCGCCCAGAAGAACTGCGCGATCTTCGAAGCGGGGGTCGGGAGCGGAAGCAGGCGCGCCTGAGGCGGCCTTTGAGGGAAAAACGCGGAGCGGTACAATTCCCTTCTCATGGATCTCCGGAATCTGCCGCCCTCTATGAACGCGCGCGAGCGGGTGGATGAACGGCGCGCGCGGATCGAGCGTGAACTCGGCATCGGCCTCGCTAATCTTGCCGTCGCGCAAAAGCGGATCGGCGCGGCGGACGAGCGCAACTGCGAACAGATGTTCGGCGCGGTTCCCCTCCCGGTCGGGCTCGCGGGACCGCTGAACATCCTGTTTAGCTCCGGCGAAACCGCGGACATATACCTGCCGCTCGCGACGACCGAGGGCGCCTTGGTCGCGAGCGTCAACCGCGGCTGCAAGGCGCTCGCGCGCTCGGGCGGCGTCCGCGCTTTCTCGGAATACGCTGGCATAACGCGCTCCGTCGCGTTCGAAGCGAAGGCCCCGAAAAAGATCGCCGCGAAGATCCGCGCGCTCGAGCCCGCATGGAAAAAGATCGCGGAAGCGACGAGCCGCCACCTGAAGATCCTCTCGTACGAGATCGACGCGAAAGACGGCGTGCTCTTCCTCACGCTCGCGGCGGATACCGGCGAAGCGATGGGCATGAACATGCTCACCATAGCGGCGCAGGCGGCCGGAGAGTTCATTTCGAAAAAACTCGGCATCCCGCTCCTGACCGTCGCGGGCAACGTGGACAGCGACAAGAAGCCGAGCGCGCGGACAAAAAAGAAAGGCCGCGGATACCGCGTGCGCGCCGAGGCCCTCCTTCCGGAAAACGTCGTCCGGAGCGTCTTGCGATCCGATCCGGCATCGCTCTGCAGGACGGCGCGGGCCAAATTGGAGATCGGGTCGCGCCTCGCGGGCGCGCTCGGGAGTAATCTGCACGCCGCGAACACGCTCGCCGCCCTGTACCTCGCGACGGGCCAAGACGCGGCGCACGTCGTGGAAGGATCGCTTGCGGACACCGCGCTTTGCCGCGCGCATGGCGGCATCCGGATATCGGTCGCGCTTCCCGCGCTCCTTCTCGGAGTGCGCGGCGGCGGGACGGACCTCCCCGCGCAAAAGCAGTGCCTCGATCTCCTCCTTCGGGAGAGAACGAGGCTACGACCGCCGGCGCAACTCGCGGAGATCTTCGGCGGCGCCGTCCTCGCGGGCGAGCTTTCCCTTCTTGCGGCACAAGCAACGAACACGCTCGCGCGGGCGCATCGCCGGTTGGCCCGAAGAAAAGGAGGCTCCGGGACGAAGGACGCTCCGTACCTAGCGTCACGTTGAGGAACGGAGAGGCGCGCGGTATACTCGGATTGCAATGGATCATTCCGCCATCATCGGATTCGGCGTATACGTGCCGAAGTACCGGGTCAAGACCTCGGACATCGCGCGCCATTGGGGCCAGGACCCGGCCGCGCTTTTGTTGAGCCTAGGCGTGAAGGAGAAATCCGTGCCCGGTCGCGGCGAAGACACGTTTACGTTTGCCTTCGAGGCGGCCGCCCAGGCGCTCGCGTGCTCGGGCATCCCCTCCCTGCGGGTCTCCGCGATCTTCGTGGGCTCGGAATCCCATCCCTACGCGGTAAAGCCGACGAGCGGCATGCTCGTCTCGGCGCTGAATCTCGATCCGTTCTCGCACGCCGCCGACCTGGAATTCGCATGCAAGGCGGGCACCGCGGGCCTGCAGATCGTTGACGGATTCGTCCGAAGCGGCCAGATCGAGTTCGGGCTCGCGATAGGCGCGGACGCCGCGCAGAGCAAACCGGGCGACGCGCTGGAGTACACGGCGGGAGCCGGCGCCGCGGCCCTTCTGCTCGGACCGGCGGAGCACAAAAACGCCCTCTGCCGCGTCGAGAGCACGCTCTCGTTCACGACGGACACGCCGGATTTCTGGCGCGCGGCGGGAGAACCACACCCGCGCCACGCGGGACGCTTCACGGGAGAGCCGGGCTACTTCCATCACATACGGGAGACCGTCCGTGCCGTCGTCGAACGATGCGGTGTTCAGCTCTCGGAGATAGACCACGCGGTCTTCCACATGCCCAACGCGAAGTTCCCGATGCGCGCCGCCAAGGAGTGCGGCATCACCGAAAAGCAGATGAGGGCCGGATTCGTCGTCTCCTCCATCGGCAACACCTACAGCGCATGCGCGCTCATCGGCCTCGCGTCGGTGCTCGAGAAAGCGAAGAGCGGAGAGCGCATCCTCCTCGTCTCCTACGGCTCCGGCGCGGGGTGCGACGCGTTCCTCCTCACGATGCTGAAAGACGGACGGCCGCTTCCGGCGGACGAGCGCGAGCGGACATACCTGAAGTACGACGAATACCTCGAGCACGTCGGAGCGCTCTTTGCCTGAACGCCGGAATATGCGACAAGACATCTTTCTCGCCGGCTCCGGACTCACGCGCTTCGGCGAATGGTGGGAAAAGAGCCTCCGCGACCTCATGAGCGAAGCGGCGACAGCCGCCCTCCGCTCTTCCGGCATGAGCCCGCTTGAGATAGATCTGGTCGTCGTCGCGAACATGCTCGCCGAGACGGCGAACGACCAGGCCGGCCTCGGCGCGCTCGCCTCCTCGCTCTTCCCCCATCGCCCGCCCGCTCTCCGCGTCGAGGCGGCGTGCGGCTCCGGATCGCTCGCGCTCCACACCGCCTGCGCGTTCCTCGAGAGCGGCCGGGCAAAGACCGTACTCGTGCTGGGCGCGGAAAAAATGACCGACGCCCCGGCGAACGCCGTTGCCGAGGCCCTGATGGGCGCCGCCGACGGCGAGCTCGACGCCCCCTCGGGTATCACCTTTCCGGGCATCTTCGGCCTCATCGGTCAGCGATACATGCACGAGTACGACCTCACGCGCGAACAGTTGAGCGTCGTGAGCGCCGTGCACCACCGCAACGCGATGGACAATCCCTTCGCGCACTTCCGGCAGGAACTTTCGCCGGAAGCGGTGAGCGCGAGTCCGCTGGTATCCGATCCCCTGCGCCTCTTCGACTGCTCGCCGGTAAGCGACGGCGCGGCGGCGTGCATCCTTTCGACCGCGCGCCGCTCTCCCCTGCGCATCGCGGCGAGCCAGGTGGCGAGCGATACATTGAGCATAACGGAAAGGCCGACGATCGTGAGCTTTCCGGCCACGCGCGAAGCGATGAGCCGCGCGCTCCTCGAAGCCGGGATCGAACGGAGCGACATCCGCGCGGTCGAGACGCACGACTGCTTCTCCATCGCCGCTGTCATCAACGTGGAGGATCTTGGATTCGCGCGGGAGGGCGAAGGTATCAGGCTCTACGAGGAGGCGTATGCGGGGCATCCATCGCTCTTCGTCAACATGAGCGGCGGACTCAAAGCCTGCGGCCATCCCGTCGCGGCGACGGGGCTCAAGCAATTGATCGACGCCGGCAAGCACCTCGAGCGCGCTTCCATCCGCTACGGCCTCGCCCACAACTTCGGCGGCGCGGGCGCCGCCTGCGGCATCCATATTTTAGAGAACATCGAAGCATGAACGCCGTATGAACAATTGCGCGCCCATCATCCGCCGGAGCCTGAAGCGCGAACGGGAAAAATTCCTCCCCGGAGTCGTCCTCTCGTTCACAAAGCTGATGCACCCGCCGGAGCGTTTCGGCCGCAGGCCGCGGATCGTCGGCCTGATCGAGCTCGAGAACGGGCGGCGCGTGCTCGGCGCCCTCCTTTCCGATGCGTTCATTGGACAGAGCGTGCGGCCGCGCATGCGGCTCTCGCACGTTACCGCGGAGGGCCTCCGGGTCTACGAGACCGCGTACGAAGCGGCGGGCAAGGCCGTTGCGCCGCAGGCCTTCCCCGGCTACATCCTCGCCCTTACTGGCCCCTCGGGCGTCGGCAAATCCACCATCAGCAGGATGCTCGCGAGGGCGTTCTCCGAATACGCCGCGAGCGTGCCGATACTCACCACGCGGGAGCAAAAACCCGGTGACGAGGGGGAATACGTCTACACGGCGCGGGAGGAATTCGAGCGGCTCCAGCGCACGGGGGCCATCGTCGCGGCGACGCGCATCCCCTCTTCGAGCGAAGACCGCCGGTACGGATACCGGGCCGCGGACATCGAGGCGATCTGGAGCGCGGGCAAACTGCCCGTCGTCGTTACCGAACTGCACCTCCTCGAAGACCTCGCCCGCCACTACGGGCGCAGGGCCATCCTCTCCTTCGGGCTTCTCCCGCCTGGGCGCACCAAGCGCGCGAAATTGAGCCAGCTCCTGCACCGCCTCCGCGCGCGCGGGCGCGACAGCGAGGAGCATATCCGCGACCGCCTCAAGAACGCGGAGCGCGACCTCGCCTTTTTCAGGGAACGGAAAGACCTCTTCGACCACATCGTCGTGAACGAAGACCTTTCCTCGATGCTCGACTACATGAGGAAAAAGGTGTCAGGCCTTTCGGGCGCGTAACGCCCTTTCGATTCCGGCCCGCTCTGAAACCATCTCCACGCTATCGAATTGCCGCATGCGGCATTTCCGTTATACTTCCGATGATTCCGGGAATCCCGACGCTTCGGTCGGGGCTCAATAGTCTCGGAATATATTCCGGGGTAACTCAATGGTAGAGTGGCTCCCTGTTAAGGAGTAAGTTGTGGGTTCGAGTCCCACCCCCGGAGCCCGAATAAAACTCGCGTCGGAATCCCGAAAATTGGCGCGGGCGGCGCGGAGCGCCGCCCAAGGTGGAGGGGCGGATACTTCCACTTTTTTGTTTTGCAAATGCAGGTTCGAGCCGAAGATTTTTGGAGGGTGGATTTCTTGGAGGGAAATGCGAATGCAGAATACAGTGGAGTGCTTGCCCCACCCGCCCGTGCGCGCACGAGATTATTTTTCGCTATTTCAGCGAAGCTCCCTAGATTTGAGCACTGCTGATGAACGCCCTTGCTTTGGATGAATCGGTGCCATTTGCCTCCATCCAATCGCAAAAGTACTTGACCATGTAGGCCTTATATTTTTCAAAGGCGCTTTTCATCATTTGAACACCTTCTTCGGCATGTAAATAATCTTTGTATACATCTACGAACGAAGCCAGTATCACCGTTACGGCCTGAACGACTCCAGTATTTGCTACGACTAGGTGATCTTCACGAGGACTTCCCCCAACCCAAATTTTTGCCTCTCTTTTAAGTGGCTCTGAATCTTGGGGTTTATGCAGTAGAATCTTTGATTGAACATATTTCATTGTTGAGTGTGTCCCCATTTCTGAAAGAAAGGAGTATACCGGGTCATATCTTTCCTTGCCGAGTTTTTTCCGGACACCGGCGGCGCTGTATTCGCGACGAACATTCTCTGCATCGTTCGGGTCATCGCTTGCCCAAAGTTGCAAATGTTCAGGTTGAGAACTAAATAACTCGATTTTGTCTTTAATTTCGTAGACAGCTCGAACGTGAGAAAGTACCTGCGGACCATATGCATGTTGCGCGAGGTGGAAAGCGACAATAAGCTCGTCTATTGCAGAACAGTACAAGGCAAGTATCGCGGCGTCAGGGCCTTTAAGATTATTACTAAGAACATCATGCATCAAATCAGCGATCATTTGCGTATGCTCTAAAAAAAATTCTTCCGTTGCTTTCAAAATTGGCTTATCGAGATGAGTGGGCTTTTCTAAAGTTTCCGCAATGGATTCTATGTCCCAATGATCTCCGTATGCGCTTGCGTGCATACGTGTCATTTTCCGCTTCTCAATACTATCTGGCATTTTTTCCAATGTCTCTTTTGCCAATGTACCCAGTATTTCGAAGGCCTTATCACCAATGATTTTTGCCTCAGAATCCAGGTCGTTGTAGTTGTCTTTGATAAATGCCAAGTATGCACTCATGCTCTCGCGCAGGTCCCCAGTTTCTTGGGCCTTTTTTGCCAACTCGACAAGCTTTTCCTGCAATTGTGCTTTGGTAATCATATGTAAGTTTCCAGTGTTATATACTTCCATCATGCTCTATTTTCTCTACGCCCGCAAAAGCACCGATGTCGAGGACAAGCAGGTACTTTCGATTGAGGCGCAATTGTCCGAATTGCGCTCACTCGCCAAGAGCGAGGGGTTAGAGATCGCCAACGAATTTGTAGAAAAGCGGAGCGCCAAAATGCCCGGCCGTCCGGTGTTCAACGAGATGTTGAAGCGCGTACAAAAAAGTGAAGCGTCCGGCATCGTGTGCTGGAAATTAGATCGCCTCGCGCGTAATCCGGTAGACGGCGGACAGATTAGTTGGTTTTTGCAAGAAAACATTATCCAACACATTCGCACGCACGACCGCAATCATTATCCGACCGACAATGTGCTCATGATGTCGGTCGAGTTTGGTATGGCGAATCAGTTTATCCGCGACCTAAGTTCAAATGTAAAACGCGGATTGCGCGCAAAGGTGAAGCGCGGCGAGTTTCCTTCAAGTGCACCTGTCGGCTACCTCAACGACGTGCGGGCAAAGACCATCGTCATTGACAGCAAAAAGTCGAAGGTCATTCGCGCCGCCTTTGAGCTATACGCCAAAGGCAATTCGCGACTCGAAGATATTTCTAATTTTATGTATGAAAACGGCGTGCGAAGTTTTGGCGGCCTCCATTTTCACAAAGACCGCGTGAAATTTATTCTCACCAATGCGTTCTATGTCGGCCTCTTTACCTACGGCGGCGAGATGCACGAGGGTCGCCACACGCCGCTTATCGAAAAGCGGCTGTTCGACAAAGTACAACAAGTCATTGTCGAACGCGGCCACCCGATGAAAGCCGTCAACGCGCCAAAAGCCCTGTGCGGGCTTTTGCGCTGCGGCGAGTGCGACATGGGCATTACGGCAGAAGAAAAGTTCAAATACCAAAAGAACGGCAACGTGCATCGGTATGTGTACTACCGCTGCACCAAAAAGAAAGGTAGCTGTTCGCAGTCATATATCCGCGAGGAGCCGTTGGTGGAGCAGCTAAACGACGTGCTTTCCGGCTACGCCATGCCGTCAGTGTGGCAAGCGGAGTTCGAGAAGCTCATCGCGGAAGACGAGCGAACAGCTTCTATCAAAAACGCGGCGCTCGTTCACGGGCTGCGGGAGAGAGTGCATAGTATCTCCCGCAAGCTCGACCGACTTACCGATTTGTATATTGCACAAGACATCGAGCGCGGCGACTACTTGGCGCGACGCCGTTCTCTTGTGCTTGAAAAGAAGTCGGCCGACGAGCAATGTGCTCGTCTTGAAGCGAACGCCGGACATTGGCTTGTATCTTTGAATCCAGCGGGCGCTCTCGCCCGCGTACACTGAAGCCGGAGCGCCGCCGAAATGTTTGGCTTGG
>Ga0156068_135_pt1 | contig 18305 bp, 17 predicted proteins | sample RifCSPlowO2_02_FD_107721 | JGI IMG/M metagenome (GOLD analysis project Ga0156068, IMG submission 107721) | Candidatus Kaiserbacteria bacterium RIFCSPLOWO2_02_FULL_59_19 | reverse complement strand
CCCGCCCCCGCCCCCGCCCCGAGCCCGACGCCCTCTCCCGGTTCGCCGCCGATCCCGCCTCCCGGAACGCTCGGCCATCTCGTTATCAGTGAGGTCTACTACGCGGTGGACGCGGTGCGTGGAGCGAAGCCCGCGAACGAGTGGATCGAACTATTCAACGGCACCGCCTCCGCGGTCAGCGTCGGCGGCTGGCGCGTCGAGGATGCGATCGCTTACGACGTCATTCCCCCGGGCGCCATCCTCGCCCCGGGCCGCTTCCTTGTGATCGCGGCCGCCTCGACGACCCGCTCGCTCTGGACCATTCCGCCGGAGGCTATCTTCGTTTCTCTGGAAAGCCCAATCGGCGACGGGCTTTCAAATAGCGGAGACCGCATCGTCCTTCGCAACGCCTCCGGCGCTGTCGTAGACGCCGTCTCATGGGGCACGAACGCGACAGCGATGAGCCCGAGCGCGCCGGTCGCTCCCTACGGCAACTCGCTCTCGCGCATAACCTTCCAGCAAGACACCAACACGGCAAGCGATTGGGGTGTCCGCCCGCCGAGTCCCGGCAAATAATAGAGAACAGAAAACAGTAAACAGCGAACAGCAAAATGCATCTCTGTTCACTGTTCACTGTCAACTTTTCTACGAGGCATTTCCATTTTTCGAGCGGCACGTCTTCCGCGCGCGCTTTTTCGGGGACCGCGCATGCCTTGCATGCATTTCTGACAGCTGAAAGCTGGAACCGGGCTAAGTTGCTCGCGAGAAGTTTGCGCTTTGAGGAGAATCCGGCACGGACGATCTCGAAGAAGCGCGTTTCGTCCGTGTCCGCGAAGAAAGCGCGCGAGATATCCTCGATGACGAGTATCGCGGAATCAACGGAGGGCGGCGGAGAGAAGTTCCCTCTTGATACTTTCGCGACGATGCGAGGATTTCCATATGCTTTGACCGAAATAGAGAGGATCGATCCCTTCCCCTTTTTTCTGTTCACGATTTTCTGTTCACTGTTCACTATTCTTTCGGCAACCTCTTTTTGCACGAGGAGCGCCATAGCGCGCGGTTGGTTTTTTGCGGTAAGGAATTTTTTGAGTATCTCGCCCGTGATGTAGTAGGGAATGTTGGCGGCGAGCGTATAGCCACTAGCCAATAGTGGATAGCCACTAGGGTCAAATCCCCGTATGTCTTGCTCGATGAGCGTGAGGTGTCCAGAAGAAATCTCTTCCACGAATGTTTCGCGAAGTTGTGCGACCAATGCCTCATCTTTTTCGACGGCGATGACGCGGGCTTGCACAGCGAGAAGTTCTCGGGTAAGCGCTCCCTTGCCTGGTCCAATTTCGAGCACCGTTTCGCCCGGAGCGACACCCGCCGCGCGCGCGAGCGCGCGCGCGGCCCACTGCCCGGTCAAAAAGTGCTGGCCAAGTTTCGGGGTTCTTCGTCCCATGTCATTCAATGATGCTCTCCGCCTCTTCCGCGACGGCCCACGCGGTGAGCCGCTCGTCGATGTCGCCGAGGAACTCGGACGGTACGGCGCTCTCGCGGGAGCCATAGCGGAGCCTCGCGCGCGCGAAGGTGAGGAAGAGACGCTCCTTCCCGCGCGTAAGGGCGACGTAGAAGAGCCGCCGCTCCTCCTCCGGATCGGTGTGCTCGTCGAGCCGGAGCGAAGGGAAAAGCCCCTGCTCCAGGCCCGTCACGAAAACGTTCCCGAACTCCAGCCCCTTCGAAGCGTGGACGGTCATGAGCGACACCCGGTTCTCCTCCTCCTTGAGCTCGTCCTGGTCGCTCTGGAGCGCCGCTTCTTCCAAAAGCATCTGCGCGCCTTCGGGTGGCGTCTCTCCGTCGTATCGCACCGCGAGATTGACGAGTTCGCGGACGTTCTCGAAACGCTCGGCTTCTTCCCGGTCCTTCCGTTCTTTGTACATCCGCTCGAGGCCCGATTCTTCCACGATGAAGCGCAGCGCCTCGGAGAGCGGGAGCGTCTCGAGCGCGTGCCGCATCCGCGCGAGCGAGGCGCGGAACGCGGCTACCTTTGCCCGCGCGGCGGCGGAGAGCCCGCTCTCTTTTCCGGCGAGTTCCGTTAGAGAAGGGTCGTTCCATAACGTTGTCATCGTGCCGGTTTGAGGGTTCTCTCGCGGGGCGAACATCTTCGCGAGCGTTGTTTGCCCGATGCCGCGCGGGGGCATCGCGGCGATGCGCGAGATATCCGCGGCGCTCGCGGGAAGGAGGGACGCGCGCACGTAGGAGAGGACGTCCTTCACCTCTCTGCGCTCGAAAAAGCGCGTGCCGACGACGCGGTAGGGAATGCCGGCGGCGAGGAGAGCTTCCTCGAGGACGCGCGACTGGAAGTTGTCGCGGTACAAAACGGCGATCTCCTTCGGCGGCGTTCCCCGCTCGATGAGCTTGTGCGCCCGCTCCGCGACGAACCACGCTTCGTCCTCCTCGTCGCGCGCTTCGAAGAGATAGACGGGCTCGCCCGTCTCGCGCGTCGCGCGCAACTCCTTGGGGATCCGGTTCCTGTTTTTCCCGATGATGCCGTTGGCGGCGGCGATGATGGTGCCGGTCGAGCGGTAATTTTCTTCGAGCCTCACGGTTTTCGTTCCTGGGAACAATCGCTCGAAGGAGAGGAAATTTTCTATAGTCGCGCCTCTCCAAGTATAGATTGTTTGATCCCCGTCCGCTACAACGCAGATATTCATACGACTTCCCGTCAGATGCCGCGCCAGCTCGAACTGCACCGAGTTCGTGTCCTGGTATTCGTCTATCGTGATATGGCTCCAGCGGCTCTGGAGAAGCTCGCGTGTTTCGCGCGAGCTCTCAAGGAGTTCAAGCGCCTTCAAGAGGAGGTCGTCGAAATCGAGCGCCGAGGCCTCCGCCAGCTCCTTCTCATACTCTTCCCACGCTCTCGCGACGGCGCGCTCACGGAAGTGCCCGGCGCGCGCCGCGTACGCCGCGTGCCCGGCGCCGCTCCCCTTCGCCCGCGATACGGCCGCAAGGACGGAGTTGGGGTTCTCATCCTCCATGCCCGCGGCTTTCAGCGCGCGCTTCATGGCTCTGGTCTGGTCGTCCCGGTCCCAGATGGAGAAGCGCGCGGGCACGCCGACCTGCCCGCCGAACTCCCGAAGGATGCGGACGCACAGGGAGTGGAAGGTTGATACGAAGGGCATCCCGCGTCCGGCCGGAATGAGCCCCCGGATGCGCTCTCGCATCTCTCCCGCCGCCTTGTTGGTGAAGGTTACCGCGAGGATCCGATGGGCGGGGATACCGCTCTCTATAAGGCGGGCTATGCGGTGGGTAATAGTCCTCGTCTTTCCGGCGCCTGCGCCTGCGATTATCAGGAGGGGCCCTTTCTCATGCAGAACAGCCTCCTTTTGAGCTTGATTTAAGCCATTTAAATACGGGGTCGTGCTCACCGGGGAACTATACCACGAGGGAGCCGAAGGGATTGACAAAACAGTTATCCACTTGTCATATGTAATATGAATTGACGTTTGACCTCCCGTGAAGGTACAGTGAACGGGATGGCATGACTCATCCCGTCCTGGCCTCTCGCCCTTTTCTACGAAAAAAGGCCGGAGCAAAGCCAAGATTTCAGTCTTTCCACCTGTGCCATCGTACAAGTAGGCTTATTGTCTAGCCCGGCAAGAGAAAAAGAGAACGCAGTTCTCTTATGTTCCGAGCAGGCGACGACAAGAGCCAATAGAAATTGGCTTATCGTCAGTCATAAAAACGACTCCCCCGCGGATACAGCGCATCCGCGACGGGGCGGACATAGCATATCAAGAGCCGGCCGGGCCGCTTTTTTCACGATGCTCGTACTTGTCGGCTTCACCGCTCCCGCATCCGTGCGGGCGGGCGTTTTCGGTGATTTCCTCGCGGCGCTCGCCGGCGTGGCGGCCGAGGGCGCTTCTTCCGCGGAAGGCAATCTCCAGACGATACAGCTTCCGAGGCCCGCGATGAACGTCGATCCTTCCGGCCGCGGCGGCGCGGAGATTCTTTTTGTCGACGGCAATGCCGTCGTGCCCGAGGAAGGCCCTTTGGGGGTGGGTCCCGACATCGTGCGGCACAAGAACTCCACTATCAGCATCTACGTCGTGCGACCGGGTGACACGCTCGGGGCGATAGCGGAGATGTTCGACGTCTCGGCGAACACCATTTTATGGGCGAACGACTTGCCGCGCGCCTCGCGCATTCAGGTAGGCCAGACGCTCACCATCCTGCCGGTTACCGGCATCAAGTACGCGGTAAAGAAGGGCGACACGCTCGCCTCTATCGCAAAACGCTTTGGCGGCGACGCGGAAGAGATCGCGAGCTACAACGGCCTGGAAGGCTCTCTGATCGCGGGCACCGAGCTCATCATTCCCGACGGCGAGGTGCCGGTGCCGGTGCGGAGCGTGCCGAAGCGCCCGCCTGCCTACGCAAGCTCCGCGGGAACTCTTTCGCAGATCGGCTACTACCTCCGGCCGATCACAGGCGGCGTGCGGAGCCAGGGCATCCATGGCTACAACGGCGTCGACCTCGCCGCTCCCGTCGGGACGCCGATCCTCGCATCCGCGGAAGGAGACGTTATCGTCGCCAAGGCGACGGGCTGGAACGGCGGGTACGGTAGCTACGTGGTCATTCAGCACGACAACGGCAGTCAGACGCTGTATGCGCACGCCTCGAGCGTCATCGCCTCGCTCGGACAGCACGTCCAGCAGGGGCAGGTCATCGCCTACGTGGGGCGCACGGGCAAGGCCACGGGCTCCCATGTGCACTTCGAGATCCGCAACAGCGTCAGGAATCCGTTCTAACTATGGGACCGCAACTGCTCCAGACGGTACTGCTTTTGATACGGATGTTCGTGTGATCCGCGTTCGCGGACACGGCCGTTTTGGAGTCGCGTATCCGCCTGCTGGCAAAACGCTTCCGCTCGGCTCGGCCTGCGCGAAGACTCCAAAATCGTCCGCATCCGCTCGCACGGCTTTTGCTTTTGGTTGGAAGATGCTACATTGAGGTAGTTGTGTCTACAGTAACCGCAGATGTCATCGTCGATCTCCAGTACGGAGATTGCGGAAAGGGCAAGGTCGCCCACTACCTCTGCCAAACCCAAAACTACACGCACGTGCTCCGCTACAACGGGGGCGCGAACGCCGGCCACACTATTTTTCACAAGGGGAAGAAATTCATCACGCACCAGATACCGGCGGGAGTCTTTTTCGGCATCAAGAGCGTCGTCGGGAACGGATGCGTTCTCGATCCGGCGCAGTTCTTCGCCGAACTGAAGATGCTGGAGGAGGGCGGCGTGGACACGAAGGACAAGATTTTCATCGCGGAGAACGCGCACGTCATTACCGATGCGCACAAAGAGGAAGATAAGCGCGAGGGAGTGCGGATAGGCACGACCGCGCGAGGAAACGGCCCGGCGTACCGCGAAAAATATGGCCGCACGGGAGTGCGCGCGGCCAGCATTCCCGAACTCAAGCCGTACCTCGTTAATCTGTATAAAGAATGGTACGAAGGGGGCGACGCGCATATTCTCGGAGAAGGAGCGCAGGGCTTCGGTCTGGACATCGACTGGGGCGACTACCCATATGTAACCTCCAGCCACTGCACCACCGCGGGCGCGCTCCTGAATGGCCTCCCGCCTCGAGCGGTCAAAGACGTGTGGGGTGTCGCCAAAGTGTATGAGACGTATGTTGGGAGCAAGAAATTTCAGCCGGAAGGAGAGGTATTCGACAAAATAGGCGATGTCGGCGAAGAGTTTGGCGCAACGACCGGCCGCCGTCGTCAGACCAACTGGATGAACATGCAGACGCTCGAACGCGCCGTCCGCATCAACGGCGTAACGCACATCGTTTTCAACAAAGTGGACGTCTTGCGCGCAGTGGGTGCGTGGGCGGTGTACGATGATGGGAAGAAAGTTGAGTTTGAGGATGGAAAAGCGATGGAAGAATTTATCCTTGCTCGTCTCGCGACACTCGGCATTCCCAACGACAAAGTCCATTTCTCCGAAAGCAAAGAGCGGATTTAAGTGCCGAATAGTTCGTGATGCGTGCCGATGTTGATAAAGCGCACAATAGAATCACTTACATGATAAAAGATAGCGCGGTAATCACCTGTGACGCTAATACACCGACAACCAGGGTACGGTTCATGTAGCGCATGATTATAAAGCAGCGGATGATGGGAGTCTAGAATGAACAGATCGCGGCGTTTTTTGAATTGTTCGCGAACTTTTTGCGGCAGTTTGGCGTATTTCTTCTCGAACGTTCGATCGTAGCCGATTTTCATGTCGTTCTACAGAGAATCAAGATACCGATCCATCTCTTTCGTATCCGCAAACAGTGGCGAGAGACGATTTTTTCGGTTATCGCGTATGTCTTTGAGCGACCGATCGAGCTCTTTTCGTGTTTTTGCGTTTGGGATGAGTGGTTCGTAGAACTCGATCCGTCGTTCGTCGGCGAACTTCCGGAGCTGTTGGTTGACGATCATTGAGAGCGGGACGCCCATTCTCTTGGCGGATTTCCGCGCTCTGTCGCGCACGTCTTTGTCCACTTTCACGCTGATGACCGTCTTGTTGCTCATAACCGAAGTATATACAACGGTAGCGATGAGTCAAGTGATCGATGTACTTAAAATGGCAAGGTAAGACCTTGCCATTTCGCTAATTAGTATCAGTTTCAAAACGCATCCGATCAAGGTACGAACGATACGGCGGTTCTTTCTTGGTAAATAGTTGGTCGTTAATGGTTTCGGCTGTCACGAACGTAACCCAGGGGAATACCTTAAGCAATTCAGGCACGAGTCCCTCATATGTGGCATTGACGTAGACTGCACGAAGGTTTCTTAGTCGAGAATCACCGGTACTATAGCCGCGAGCCCCATCGAGATTCTCGTCGTAGTTAGAAAGAAGAACGAACGGTTCACTTGTATAGGGGCCTACATACATCGCGCCCTGAAGGGGGGCCCACTCGCTATCGCATACACCGCTCCCAAGAATGTTCAATAAAATATCAAGTTCGTAGTCATTTCTCAGAAATTGTCGATTTCTGAGACCACTGCCCATCACGTGTCTTAGCACGTCTTCTGAAATTTTGTCCGAACCTTCACGAAGGACGATATTCCCTTTCAGGTCAGGCTCTGCAAGTACGTGCCCCTTATACATATATCCCTCACTGGCTGCCTGTGCATGTACGTTTTCGCGCACCTCGGCCGCTTTTTTGCGCAATTCGCCGAATTGCGGACCAGTGTCCAATATCTTTTGCCACTCTGCCTTCCTCCATTCGTTAAGTTCGTATTGTTGAGTGGAGTCACTCCTTTCTTTATCATGCGTGTCCGCGACGTCGTCTGATCCGTCCGAGACACTGTCTCCAACTCCCGCCAGTATCTCGTCAAGCGTTGGATTCTTCCTTTTGTTCTCTCCAGGACCGAGAAATTCATTTGCACTCATATGTCCCTTGCGCGGTATTGGAGTGCTTCGAGCATGTGAGGAGGGTCTATTGCTTCGCTTCCGGCGAGGTCGGCGACGGTGCGCGCGAGCTTGATGGTGCGATGGTAGCCGCGAGGCGAGAGCTTCATGGAATGTGCGGCCGCGACGAGCGTGCGTTCCGCCTCGTCGGAGAGACCCGCGAAGCGCTCGAGATGCTTTGGCTTCATGTCGGCGTTCGTGAGTATCCCCGCCTTCCTGAAACGCTCGCGCTGTCTCGCTCGCGCCTGCGCGACCAGTTCGCGCGCCTTCTTTGTCTCCGTTCCTTCATCCCGCTGTTTTCTGTTCACTGTCAGCTGTTCGGGCGGCATCTCGCCGACGTGCACCCACATGTCTATCCTGTCGGCGACGGGCCCGCTTATCTTCCTGCGGTATTTCTCTATCGTATGCGGCATGCACTGGCATCGCGCGCTCCCCGCAAAACCGCACGGGCACGGGTTCAGCGCCGCGATGAGCATGAAGTTCGCCGGAAAGGTCGCCGAACCTTTGGCACGCGAGATGCTGACGACGCGGTCTTCCAACGGCTCGCGCAGGGCGTTCACGACGTCGCGGTGGAACTCGGGGAATTCGTCGGCGAAGAGGACGCCCCGGTGCGCGAGCGTCACTTCGCCCGGCCGCAGAACGGTCGTCCCGCCCCCGATGAGCGAGGCGTAGGAGGAGGTGTGATGCGGAGAGCGGAAGGGCGGCCGGAATATCGCGCCGCCCGCGAGCGTCCCCGCGAGCGAGTGGATGGTCGTCACCTCGATCATCTCTTCTTCGCCGAGGTCGGGAAGGATAGCCCGGCATGCCCGCGCGAGGAGCGTCTTTCCCGTGCCCGGCGGGCCGTAGAGCGCGATGTTGTGCCCGCCCGCGGCGGCGATGACGAGGCCGCGCTTCCCCGCCTCCTGCCCGCGTATCTCGTCGAGCGCCGGATCGTCCTCGGCGGCGCGCCGTTTCGGCGCCTCTCGCGGAGGCGCCTTGTGCGCGGGATTCTCGAGGATGGCGAGGATGCGTTCAAGCGAGGTGACGGCGTGGATGGCGAGTCCGGAGATGAGCGAGGCCTCTTCGAGGTTCTCTTCCGGGACGAAGAGATCGGTGAATCCGGCCTCGCGCGCCGCGCTTGCGATCGAGAGCGCGCCGAGGATAGGCCGTATCGCGCCGTCGAGCGAGAGCTCGCCCGCAAAGAGCTTTCCCTTCGGGTCGAACCGCGACTGCTTGGAGGCGAGGAGGAAGGAAAGCGCGAGCGGAAGATCGAAAACAGCCCCCTCCTTCTTCAGGGCGGCGGGCGCGAGCGAGAGCACGATTTTCTTATTGCTCTTCTTCGGCGACTCCAATGCGCGGGTGTTCCGTATCGCGGCGGCGAGCCTGTCTTTCGCTTCTTCTACCGCTTTGTCGGGAAGACCGACGATGGTGAACGCATGGAGCCCTTTCGCTATATCGCACTCCACCGAGACGACGTGTCCCTTGGGAAGCGCCGGCTGGGCGCCGTACACGCGCGCGAACCCAGACTCTATTTTTTGTTTTCTGCTTTCCGCAACTTCAAGCTTCCTCCCGCCGATCTCGATAGTCCTCGTCTTGTGCGTCATTGCTACCCATTGTACCCCGTCACTGAAATTTGCCTTGGGCGGGCCTCTACTTCTTGTGCATGAGCAAACGGTACAATATTCCTTCGCTCGATACAGCTTTCATATCTCGCCGCGCCAAGACGGCATGCCGCTTTGGCGCAAAGGCACATTCTAGTGCGGGGTTGTAGCGCGTCCAGGAAGCCGCGCTGACATAAAAAGATAGACCATAGGAATTGTGAGCAAGCTCACAATTCCTATGGTCGTCGAAATTCATTAAAATGAATTTCATTTTAATGAACGTTGCGAGCTTTCTAAGGCTCGCGAGGACTGCTGTAAACCAGCAGTCCAGTTTTTTGTACAGACCGCATGCGATCTGTACCTACCGGCATAATGAGGCAATTCTTTGAAATCTGTCTAGATTAGTGTACCATTATGCTTACGAATTGAGCAAAATGGCTCAATAAGAGGCTATATTGGCATTAAGAAGTTGTCGAAAAATATGTACAAACGAGCACTTCTTAACGCAGGGCTTACCGCAAAGCAAGCGGCCGTCTACGAAGCTTGCCTTAGGGCCGGACCATCCGGTGTTCCAGACATAGCCGGAGAAGCAGAGATAAAGCGAACGACCGCGTATGGAATAGTGGAGGAGCTGGTTGGCCTGGGCTTGCTGAAGAGTAGCTACAAAGGAAAGAGAAAACTGTACACAGCTGAAGATCCAGGAAAGATCCTTTCGATGCTCGACGAGAAAAAGCAACGCATTGCAGAAGTCATGCCCGAGCTATCCGAACTGTTCGTTACACACCACGTGCGCCCGAAGATATCCTTTTTTGAAGGAAGAGAGGGAGTGAAGAAAATCTATGACGACGCGCTCGAATGCAAGTCGAAGGAATTGAAAATGATCGTGCGCGTGCGCCAGCACAACGAGGCGGTCGGCGATGCGTTTATCAGAGAATTCATAAAAAAACGCATTGCGCGCGGCATCGTGACAAAGAATCTTCACCCGAAGTCAGGCGATCTGTATACCAACGAGCGCGGCATGGAAGATCCGAGGCTGAAGCGGTACGTCCGTTATCTGCCGCCCAACATTTTTTATGCCGCGATGATCATGATCTACGACCACAAGGTCACGATGATCTCCACGAAGGAAGAAAATTTCGGGTTCATCATCGAAAGCAAACAATTCTCGAACACGCTTTCCGCCTATTTCGACTTCATGTGGAGCATCGGCTCAAAGGAGCCGGACCTTGGTTCTTAAGCGTGCCCGGTTAGTAGAATTTCGGCTTGCCGAAGGCGCAAGCTTGGAACGATGAACGACGGCACGATAGCCCTACTTCGCGGTCGACCTCGATGTCAGATGCGACGGCAGAAAGCAATAGCCGAAATTACACTACCGGGCGTGCGCGACGCAGGTTGCGGCGGCGGGGTTCGCTTCGAGACGATCCGTTGGGACTTCGGCGCCGCACACATCGCAGTGCCCGTAGGCGCCCTTGTCCATTTTCTTCAGCGCCGCTTCTATTTCCTTGCGCCGCTTCTCCAGCTCCTCCACGAGGGGAACGTTCGTGACGAGCTCTTCTATGGAGTCGGCCGCATCGGTCGGATCCGCCTCTCCGCCCTCAAGGCCGCCCTTGTTTCCCTGCCAATCGCCTCCGACGCTTTTCCCGTGTTCGGCCAGCTCCTCGTCGAGCGAATCGCGCTCGGCCTCCAAGGTGGCGCGGAAATCGTTCAGCTGATCCTCCGTGAGGTGGGACATGGACTGCATAGTAAATAGTAAATAGAAAATAGCAAATAGTGGCGGAAGGCGTTCACTGTTGTTCCCCATTCGCTTTTCACTTTTCGCTTCTCGCTAGAGTTTACGCTCTGCTCGCAGGCGGTTCAATATCTCCGTGAACGAATAGACACTCTCTCCGATGACGAGGAGGCGTTGCGTGGGGAAGGAGTAGTAGAGCTGTATCTCTCCGGCGTCGTCCTTGAGTGCGCGCACGTCGTAGTTGCGCATGACCACGTCTTCGAACCGCCGTTTTTCCGGAAGTCCTCCCGCCCCGACGATCTGGTCGGGGACGGGCGTGAAGGCCGGCGAAAGGTCGGCGCTCATCGTCTGCTCCCATGCGAGCAATCCCGCGAACGCGCGCTCGTAGGAGAGGACCGGTATGACGAGGAGGGGCGCATTCTCGTCGACCGTGTGGATGCCGAAAAAGAACTCTCCGGAGAGAGCGCGCAACGCGTCGGGAGAGGCGCGCGCTCCGATCGCCGCGAGAAACTCCTGGAGCGTAACGGGCCGTTCGATCGTTTCCGCATTCGTTTCGGAGACCGTGGGCACGAGGCGCGTGATCGAGCCGAGCGTTCCGCCTCCGCCACGCGCCTGCGCGAGAAGGCGCTTCACTTCGAGAGGCGAGCGGTTATCGAGAGGGAGCGCATAGGTGCTCTCCGCAAACAGGATCGAACTTCCCGTCTCGCGCGGGGGAATGCCGGAGCGCTCCTGCACGATGACGTAGATGCCGAAGAGGGCTCCGGCGCCGAGCAGAACAAGGAGCAGGGACGCGAAGAGCACGCGGAGGGTCCTCTGCGAACGCGCCTGCGCGGCGGGTGTTTCCTCGACCGCGGCGCTTCGCGCCCCGCGCTTCTCGCTCTCAAGGGCGACCGCGCGCACGAGCGATATCTTTTTTTCGCGCACGATATTCTGCAGGTCGTTCTTCAGAGTTCTCAAGGGCGCCACGATCGCAGAGGCGATGCCCTCGCTTTCCTGCGCGGACTCTTTCCGGCCCGCGACGCTCTCGGGGGGAGGCGCGTGCGCCGCATCTGGGGCTTTCGCGGGCTGTAGCTCGGGCCGGAGCGGCGGGTTCATTCTCTCCGCCGGGACGCCCGGCGGGCGTTCTCGCTCGGGCTGGCCGAGCGCGGTCGCGAAGACGCGCGCGCTTTCCGGTTTCCGCGCTTGTCCCGGCGCTTCCCGCCGTTCAGGCAGACGGATGCTCTTCAAGATCGCCGCGATGCCGCCCTCTTTTTTTTCCGTTTTCCCCGACTCCTGCGGAGCGTGAGCCGCTTGTTGCGGGACCGCGGGAGTGTGCGGCGACTCCGGAGCGAGCGGCGGAGAAGGCAGGGGAGGCGGGAGCGCCGCCGGAGCGTTGTTCCGATCTTCCGGCGGCGCGGGCCTGACGATCGCCTCCTCGACGATGCGGGCTTCTTCTATGGCCGCATCTGGCGCCGCGGGTTTCGCGGACGCCGCGCCCGTGTTTTCAGATCCTCCGGCGGGGCCGGTCGTTGAGTCGTCTGCCATGATCGTTTCCTCCGCCCTGACTCGGTTTCAGACCCTTACGCGCGGCCCATTCCGGATCAGCGGCCTTGATGGAGAGATTATACCGCCCCTTTTCGTCTATTTCCTTTAAAACGACAGGGACAACGTCGCCGAGCCGTACGGCATCCGAAATTTTGTCGATGCGGAAGGGCGCGACCTCGGAAACGTGCACCAGTCCGTCGGCGTTGGGTCCTATCTTCACGAACGCGCCGAAGTCCATAAGGCGCACGACAGGACCTTCGAATTTGTCGCCGACCATGTACTCGCGCGTAAGGTCCATAATTTCTTTTTGCGCGGCTTCCGCAGTGCCGTTGCGTCCGGTGACGAATACCGTACCGTCCTCTTCTATCGTGATGTCGTCGCAACCGGTGCGCTCTCGGATACCGTTGATAGTCTTCCCGCCCGGGCCGATAACGAGTCCGATTTGGTCAACTTTTACTATGACGGTAAGGATTTTCGGCGCGCGCGGAGAAATGTCGGCACGCGGCGAGGGGATCTCTTTTTGTATCACGTCGAGTATCTGCAATCGCGCCTTCTTCGCTTGCGCGAAAGCCTCGCTAAGCACCTTGAGCGGCACGCCGTCCACTTTCACGTCCATTTGCACTCCCGTTACGCCCCCTGAAGTTCCCGCGACTTTGAAATCCATGTCGCCATGGTGGTCTTCGGGTCCTTGGATGTCGGTGAGCACTTTGTAGACGCCCGCTTTTGCATCAGACATGAGACCCATGGCGATCCCTGCGACCGGACGTGTTATCGGGACTCCCGCATCCATGAGTGCGATCGAACCGGCACAGACGGTGGCCATCGAAGTAGAGCCGTTCGATGCGAGACACTCCGAGACGATGCGAATGGTGTAGGGGAAAACATCTTTTGCAGGCAGGACCGCGCGCAGAGATTTCTCCGCCAGCGCGCCATGCCCCGTCATGCGGCGGTTGAATCCGCCAACGCGACCCGTCTCGCCCACGCTGAACGGCGGGAAGTTGTAGTGGAGCATGAACGTTTTTTTCTTGTCCTGGAACTCGATGGTGTCGATGAGCTGTGCGTCGCCCGGACCTCCGAGCGTGAGCGCGGCCAAGACGTGTGTCTGTCCGCGATAAAAGAGGCCAGTGCCGTGTATGACCGGCGAGATGCCTCCGGCCTGTGCGTAGAGCGGCCGTATCTCGTCGAGCGCGCGACCGTCGACACGCTTCCCTTCCTTGATGGCGAGGTCGTGCACGTACTCATCTATGCGCAGTTCGAAGTGTCCGTCGAGTTGGTTCGGTTCGGTGTCGGGAAGCTGTTCTATGGCATGCTTCATCCACTCCGATTTCAGAGTATTTATTTCTTCTTTGCCGAGTTTCCCGCCGAGTGCCTCGAGCTTCGGTTTTAGGAACGCATCGAACACCGGCGGTATCTCCGTGTGTTCACCGGGTTTCTTGAATTCGGTCTTCACTTTGCCGCGCTCCGACACGATGACCTTTTGCCATTTTTGTATCGTCTCTATCTCCTCGCTCGCACGCACAAGCGCGGCGTCAAGTATTTTCTCGTCCACCTCGCGTGCATTCACCTCGATCATGTTGACGAGGCCATCTTTGCCGGAGACCGTTAGGTCCATCTTCGCCTTCGGCGGCAGTTCATCTTGCCGCTGGCCGTACGTGGGGTTCACGATGAGTGCGTCGCTTCCCTCTTCGATCCCGATGCGCACCGCCGAGACAGGCCCGTTCCAGGGGATATCCGACGTGGCTATCGCAAGCGACGCCGCATTCACGGCGAGTATGTCGGTGTCGTAATCTTCTATTGAGAGCACCGTGACGATGACCTGCACCTCCCGCTTCAGGCCTTTTGGAAAGAGCGGGCGTATCGTGCGGTCAACGATGCGTCCGGAGAGGACCGCCTCGTCGGACGGACGGCCCTCCCTTCGCATGAAGCGCGAGCCTAAGATTGCGCCCGCGGCATAAAACTTCTCCTCGTATTCAACCGTCAGCGGGAAGTAATCCTTGTCGGACTCTTTTCCCATGACGACCGTCGCGAGGCACGCGCTATTGCCATAGCGCAATAAGACCGAACCGCTCGCCTGGTCGGCCCAATCGTTGAACTCGGCCACCATCGTCTTTCCCCCGATCTCGAGGGAGTATTCTTTTTTCTGCATTTCGCTTGGTGATGTCTAGATTTCAGCGCGCGTTTCCGCTGCCTATCCAAACACCACGATTATCCTGTATGACGGGACTATACCACGTTTCTCTCGCGACGCTATTGTCCGCTCGTGTGTGCTACTATGCCCGCATCCATGGGCGTATTCATTTTTCCCGCGCTCGTGTCCGTTGCCGTAAGCGGCGCGGCGTACCTTTGGGGCGGGCTCACGCGGATTCTTGCATATATTCGGAGACGATGGTGATGACTTTTTGTACGGTTTCGTTGCAGTTCTTAAACAGGATCCGGTCCAGAACATCGTTCCCGTATTTTCTGAAAAGGTCGCTCACGAGAGCGTGGATGAACGATTGTGTCGCGCCAGTCACGTCCGCGAAGTCGACCGTTACGATCTCTCCGCGCTCGAGTGCGGGAAGTATCTTTTGCAACCGGATGTCGCGCGCGAGGTCTTTGTTTTCCGCGAACGCTCCGGCAAGCGGGCGCACTGCGACCGTCATACGAATATTGGTTTCTTAAAACGCGTCCGTCTTCGCTCCCGCACGGCCCTCGCGTATGTTTCGCGAACGTGGTCGAGAAGAGCGGAAAACGTTTCATTCTCATCGAGCTTCATGTCTATTCCGACGGCAGTTCCAGGCCAGGAGGGGAAATCGTTACCGGCCGAATGGCGGTCATCGAAAGGGTCGGCATGCAAGACGTGGCGTCTTCTGGCGCGCTGTTTTAGCAGTTTGTAGAATCCTGTGCCGCTATAGATGGCGAAGAAGTCGCTATTGACCGCGGCAATAGATTTGATGAAGAAAAGGCCCGCACCAGCGTTCTGTTCGGTTCCGCCCTCGCGGCGCGTGGTTCCGGTGACTCCCGGCATGAGCGCAAGCCGTATCGCGGAGAGATCATCCGGCGCGTTATACGACCTGTTGATCGTCCTGCGGATCCCGATTCCCGAGTCGCTGATCCCGATGCGGATCGAATTGCTTTTCGCGTAATATTGCGCCGCGACGAACGCGCCGTGCATCGACTCGGCATGCTCAATAACGTTGCGGACCAATTCGCTGACGATGTAGCGTATCGGCTCTGCATGCGCGGGGGTGAGATGGAGAAGCGGGATCATTTCGGTAATGAAGCTCGTAAGAGACGAGGAGTTCTTGATCTGCGTGAGGGGGACAAAACGGCCCGCCGGTTCGTGCTCCGTCATTTCAATGCCGGAATCAATGCCGAGGAATTTGAACAACCGCATGCGCTCGAAGTAATGTTTTGACCGCGCTTCCAGAGGTTCGCATGCAATATTCCCGCGAGGGACGACTTGGCCAAGAGAGGCGATCATTGCGAGGATCATGGGGTGGACCGAGATCCACTTCTTGTTCGCGGTGATGCGGAGGCTTTTCTGATCGCGCGGATCGAATCGCCGCAGGAACGGGTCAATGTTACCGAGCCATGCGCTATTGGGCAGATGAATTCTCATATGTCAATAATACCGGGAATCCCGGTGTCTTGTCAATCTACCGGGATTCCCGGTATTAGTATAGCAAAATACCCCGTAAGAAATTCAAGCCGATTCGTGATAGTATGCTCGCATAATGGGCATTTTGATATTCCCCACCGCCGTAGCCGTCGTCGCGTGCCTCGCGGCGTACCTTTGGGGCGGGCTCGCGGCGCTTTTCACCGTCGCGCTTCTCGCCGTCCTCGAAACGACGCTTTCCTTCGACAACGCGGTCGTGAACGCGAAAGTCCTCGAGCGCATGGAGCCGATCTGGCAGAGGCGTTTTCTGACCTGGGGCATTCTTGTCGCCGTCTTCGGGACCCGATTCGTCCTGCCCATATTCATCGTCGCCGTTGCGGCCGGGCTTGCGCCTCTCGCCGTCCTCGATCTCGCGCTGTTCGAACCTCTCCGGTACGGTCACTACCTCGAAGAGGCGCACACCGCGATCGCGGCGTTCGGCGCCGCGTTCTTGCTTCTCGTGTCGCTCAAGTATTTTTTCAACGACCGGAAAACGGTCCACTGGCTCGTCATCGTCGAGAAGCACCTTTCGCGCTGGGGCGGCATCGAGGCGATTGAGGTCGCGCTCACGCTCTCCATACTCCTCGTTTCGGCGCTCGTTCTCCCTAGTGAGGCGGCGACGATTCTCATCGCGGGCCTCGTCGGCGTCGTTCTCTTCATCGTGATAGAGGGCGTCGCGCAGTCGTTCGAGATGCACTCCGGCGCGGATATTGCCAAAAGTTCGATAGCGCTCTTCATCTACCTCAATATCTTGGACGCCGCCTTCTCGCTCGACGGCGTCGTCGGAGCGTTCGCGGTAACGTCGAACCTCGTGTTCATAATCGCGGGCCTGGGCGTCGGCGCGCTCTTCGTGCGCTCCGCGACCGTCGCCTTGGTGCGCGCGCGAACGCTGGAGACGCTCCCCTACCTCGAACACGGCGCGCACTGGGCCATCTTCGGCCTCGCCGTCGCCCTGCTCGGCTCGCTCTTCATCCATGTTCCGGAGCCTTTCACCGGTCTCATCGGCCTCGGCTTCATCATTCTCGCCTACGTCTCTTCCCGCCGCGCCATGCTGAAGCTTTAGCGAACGTTGGCCGCGAGATGCGCCGTTCAACCGCCTGATATATTCTCAAGATCATGGTCTCAAGAGTATAAACGCTCCCGACTATTTTTGCGCGAGTCGTTTTAGAATCTTGTCATTTTTGCGCATGAAGCGATCAACGATTCTGACAAACTTCTCCGAGACACCGTATTCAGTAGCCCGCTGTTTAATAGTTTCCCTTTTGCGATCCATGAACGGCTACTCCACCTCCGTGATGCGCTCGGTTTCCTCGAGGCCTTTTCGCGTTTCGGGCGGAAGCGCGGCTGATTGCCGCGAGCGGGAGAAGCGGGTCGAACGATAGTTGATGAGGTAGCGGCGCGGGTCGTCGTCGAGATCGAGAAAGTGATCGGCCACTTCTTTGAGGCGGCCGGAGGTGGAGCGGCCGAAGGAAACGACCTCCACCTGACAGCCGGCGTGCACCTTGAGGTACTCCACGAGCGGTATGAAGTCGCCGTCGCCCGTGAACAGGAGCACCGTATCGAGCTTCGACGACGCGGTAATCGCGTCGACCGCCAGCCCCACGTCCCAGTCGGCCTTTTTGGCGCCGCCGTAGAAGATCTGGAGGTCTTTCGTCTTCGGCTCGATGCCGAGCTTGACGAGCGCTTCGAGGAACGCCTTTTCCTCGCCGGACTCGGTTGTCGCCATGTATGCGCGCGCGCGGATGAGCCGCCGCCCGGCGACGGAATCCTTCAGCACATTGCCGAAATTGACGCGCGCGTGGTAGATGTTCTTCGCGCTGTGGTAGAGATTTTGCGTGTCGATGAAGACGCCGACGCGCTGTTCAGGGTGTTTGATGATTGCCATAGGAGTAGCTTTCAGCTTCTAGCTGTCAGCTTTCAGTTTAAATAAAACCGATGATTCTTCTAAAGAAAAGGTCTACTCACGAACTCTCTGGGAACAGTATAACCCAAAAGCAGATACATTTCCGCTGAAACCTGAAACCTGACAGCTGAAAGCTATTTCTTGAGGCCGAGTTTCTTGATGAGCGTGCTGTACTGCCGCTTGTTCGTCGTTTCAAGGTACTTGAGGTGCTTGCGGCGGTCGGCGACGAGGCCAAGGAGGCCGCGGCGAGAGTGCTTATCCTTGCGGTTTTTGTCCAAATGGGCCGAGAGTTCCTCTATCCGGCGGGTCAACACGGCGACCTGAACCTCCGGAGAGCCCGTATCGGTGTCGTGGCGCTGTCCTTTCTGTATCTCGTTCTGCTTTTTGCGCTTCGTGAGCATTTTTTAATGATAGCACATTCTTCATGCACGCGCAAGTGGCAGTCTAGTCCAACGCAAGACGGAACCCAAATCGAGGACGATTCCAGCGTAAAGGGAGCCGAAGTGGCT